>Ga0207768_100024_pt1 | contig 256320 bp, 159 predicted proteins | sample CeladaPassaB1F01_FD_187478 | JGI IMG/M metagenome (GOLD analysis project Ga0207768, IMG submission 187478) | Cellulose-adapted microbial communities from the Joint BioEnergy Institute, USA - Passage B1F01 (SPAdes) (version 2) | ecosystem: Engineered > Bioreactor > Continuous culture >...
AGATTGACAGAGATGGAGAAATGAAACGTTCGATTGCGGGGAGAATCAGCAAGTCTAGACCCTTAATTCGTCGAAGTGGGTCAAATTTAAACCGGCGAAGTGGGTCAATTTAAATCCGGCCTTGACAGCTCCGGCCGTGGGATACGCTCTGCGAATAGGACTGCCCGACGGTGTCGGAGGCCGTGCGGCCTAAGGATTGGCCTTGCGATTGCGATACGCCCTTGGAAACGGAATCCGTCACAGACTGGCTGTGCGACGTGGAGAAGTTGCGGCCCACCGAATGGGATTCGCCAGTCGTCCACGACTCGTTCGTGCCGCGGCTGGTGCCAACGGTGTAGGTCTGGCTGGTGCCGGTCGTGACGGTTTCGCTCGTGCCGCGGGATACGCTGTGCGACACACCCTCGGCCACCGAATGGGACGTGCCCACCGAGACCGAATGGGAGGTGCCGGTCGTGGTGGTTTTGGAATCGGTCACGGATACGGCGTGGGACTTGCCGACGGACGTGTTTTCGCTTGTTCCCCACGTGTCGGTCACCGTGGTGCCGGTCGTGGTCGTCCTGGTCGTGTTTCCGGACACCGAAGAGGATTTGCCGGTTGTCGTCGTCGTGGACGTACCGGTCGTCTCCCCTCCGCCCCGGCTGCTCGAACGGCCGGTGGAGTCGCTGGAACCGACGGTATCAGCGGATCCGGTTGTGTTGGTTTCCGATGACCCCGTGCTGTGTGAACCTCCACCGCCTACGTTTACAAGCCCGAAAAGGCTCCCGCCCACGTTGCCCGATACCGTGTTGGCGGACGATTTTCCTTGGGAGGTGGAAGCAGAATCCGTATGGCTCCGGCTGTTTGTGTGCGTGGTGGAACTGCTCTCGCTCCAGTTGTTGGATTGCTGGTGGCTTGTGCCGCGAGAATCGGATGTCGAATCCGTGCGGGTCCAGCCGCTTGTTGTGCCCGCGCTTGTGGACGTGGACGTGCCCTTGGAATGGGACTGGCTCGTGCCGGTCGTGTGCGTTTCGGATGTGGTGTCGGTCGTGCCGGTGCTGCGGCCGTACGAGACGGATTCGCTCGTTCCGTCCGTAACGGTGCGGCTCGTTGTTTCCGTCACCGTGCGGCTCGTGCCGTCCTTTTCCGTATAGGACGTCCCTTTCGAGAACGATTCGCTTTTGCCTTCGGAGAAGGATTCGCTGACCGACTCGCTCACGCCGACCGTGTGCGAGGAGGACGTGGTGAACGTTTCGCTCGTTCCTTCGCTCACGCCGTGCGTCTCTCCGATGCTCCTGCTCTCCGAGGTGTTTGTGCCCTGGGTGAGCGAGAAGCCCTCCGATACGCCGGCTGAATGCGACATGGAGGTGCTTTGCGACGCGCTGTGCGTCTCGCTGATGCCCGCCGTGTCGCTGTGCGACTCGCTGTAGCCCTGGCTGTGCCCCTGCGACCATCCCTCGGTCGAGCCGAGGTTGGACATGTACATCATCGGCAGCGACAGCCCGAAGTTGATGCCGCGGGAGCCGGACAAGAGGCCTTCCCAGCGGGTCTGGTCCTTGCTGATGGCCGTCAGCCACTGGAGGAGGACTTCCTCCTCGATGGGCGTGGCCATGAGCACGGCCACGTATTCGTGGTCGCTCATGCCGGCGATGAATTCTTCCGTCGTCTCTTCCGCGCTGGAGTTTCCGGCCGGGCCGGCCGCGGACGAGTTGTTTACGTCGCCGGACGTGCGCCGCGGCGTCGGAAGTCCGCGCACGACCTGCAGATGCTTCATGTTGTGCATCTTGTCGCGCAGCCATTCCATCTCTTCGTAAGTCGGCGTGCGCATCTCCATCGTGCGGAACGTGCCGCCGAACACCCGCGAAAGCGCGGCAAAGTGGCTGTCCGCGAGGCGCTTGGCGTCATCCACGGATTCCGTGGAGACGGATTGCACCCCGTACACGAACATGAGACCGATCGGCTTCGGTTTGAGCACGTTCGCGATGATCTGCGCAAAGTTGATGCGGGCGCGGTACAGGCCCGAAATCACGTCCGCCTGCATGTCCATGAAGGACTTGAGCAGTTTGGTCGATTTCGGCACCCGGATGAGCCGATGCAGTTTGATCGCCTTGTACAACCGGACGGGTTCTCCCCCATACCGGGAATCCATTTCGTACAGCAGATAGGCCAGATTCCCCGACTGGGAGTATTCGACCCAGGACCGGACGACCTCGATGTCATGGATTGTGAACGCGTTGTCCCGCTTCTGGAGAAGTTCCAGGACAGACAAGGCCATGCCTCCTTTCTTCCCCACCGCGTAAACCAAACAGCGCGGTGGGGTGAGTAAGCGGCCCCAAAGGCCATAAGCAGGGAGCGTCTTACTCCCTGAAGTCTTTGCGAATCCCCTTGAGTTTGGCGAAGGCTTCGTCCTTGCGCTTCTTCCCCTGCTGGACCTTGAACTTCTGCCCGATCCAGATGAGGAAGCCCACCGGCACCAGGATGCTCACGATCATGAGCAGGTTCTGGATGAACCCGAGCGCGCTGGCCGCCGCAGCCACGGGGACGTTGACGCCGAGCGCCACCCCCACCTCATCCGGGGAAAACTCGGAAAACTTCACGATGACCAGCCGGTAGACCAGGAGGAACACAAGATACCCGAACACGGCCCATTTCGTTTCCTTGACGGTGCTTTCCCGTTCTTCCGGGATGCCCCAGACGCCGATGGCGCCGCCGATCCACATGAGCGTGACGGCCAGTTTGATCCACACCGTTCCGAACTTGGCGTACATCCCCACAATCCAGATCCAAAGCAGGAGGAGCGCGCCGTACGTCGCCAGCGTTTTCAGCGCCAGGTACAGTTTCGGAGACGCAAACCGGTGCAACAGCACATCGCGTTCCTGCACGGCCCATTCCCCCTTTCTCACATGACTTTCCGTTTATCCTGGATGAATTGATGATCATACGCCCTGTATTCCTGGTAGGCAATATATCCCATCAGGATCACCACAAGGATCACCGTGAGGTTGTTCATGAGGAACATGCCGATCGAAATGGCGGCGTTCGCGTGGATGGCGCCGATGGTGGCCAAAATGTCCGACAGCACGTTCATCCCTGTCACCTCTCTTGCAAAAAGGAGCCAACCCGGCTCATAAGTCGCGCCCGGTGGCCGGGCGCTCAAGAGGGATAGTTTTGCCCCCAGTCCTTTTCAGCCAGTTTCTTGGTGGTGGTGATCCACACCTCGAAGTTCTTGACCGGCGCGCCGACTTTCGTTTTTTCCAGTTTCCAGCGGGAAAACTGCTGGACGATCGTCTCCATGGCGTTTTTGTCCGGACAGACAAAGCGAAGGTCGTTCGTCACCTGCCGCGCCTTGTCCATCTTCTCGTTGAACTCTTCCTGCGTGTGGTTGCCGCATTCGACCTCCACAAACAACCTCTTGCGGGAAAGGTTGTCGAAGGCCGTAATGTCCGGAATCCATACTTTCTTGTTGGAAAGTTCGATGGCGTTGGCCTGGCGGTCATACGAGATGTTCACGTACCCGAATTGCTCAAGCAGCGTGGCGGTGTCCTTGATGATGTACCCGTGCTCGATGGAGGCATGCTCCTTTTTCAGCACGTGCTTTTCGCACAGGACGGCCGGTCGCCTGAACCGCTTCTGGTACAGTTGCAACCCCAGATCCGAAAGATGGTACGCGTAGAACCATCTCCAGCCCGTGTTGATCTTGTCCTCGGCGACAATGCCCATCTGCTTGAGGCCGGAAAGGCCGTTTACAAACTGCGTCCGGTTGCTGTCGCCGCTCAGGACATACGCTTCGATTTCCTTGGATTCGGACATGCCCTCCTTGCCAATGGCTTCCATGATCCGCCACTGGATGTCCGTCAGTTTCGATTCCGTATCTTCCAGGAGAATCAGATGGGTTTTGGGCGTGTCATATGCGGAAGGTTCGTCTGGGGATTCAAAAGAGGATTCGGATGAGGATTTGGCCACTTCCAGTATATCAGGAACGGGCTGCGCATTTTCAAGAATTTCTCCCGTTTCCGTATCCACTTGGCGGCCCTCGACTTGCACCACGGATCCCGCCGGAGGAGACGTTTCCTGATTCGACCAGGCCATCTCGCGATGCTGCTGGAGGAGCCGCTCCAGTTGCGCTTCCAGGTCCCTTTTCTCCGCCTGTTCGCGCTTTAAGGCCTTCTGCAGATCCGCCACAAGTTGGATCGCTTCCTGCCGCTGCTTTTTCCAGTTTTCGATGATGAAGTTGGCCAGTTCAAACGATGACAGCGACAGGATCCGGTTTTTCCCTCCCAGTTGCTCGCGCGCGTAATCGTTGTCGCAGATCGTCTGCGCCACGCGCTGCAGTTCGCCCATGTGCTTGCGGGATTCGTTCCGGTAGGACTCCGCCAGGCGCTGGACCTGCTCGTATTGCTCCCTCAGTTTCATGTTGCTCATTTCGAGCGTTTTGGCGAGACTCTCCCAGTACATCGCCTGGGCTTCGGGGCTGTCCGGTGACGGATTCTTTCGGCCGAACAGGTTCATGGAATTCCTCCTTTTTAACCTGCTCCGTCTCCGGCAATGCCGCCGCTTTGTGCGGCTTCAGCGGTATCCCCAAAAACCTTGGGTGTACCGCCGACGTTGCCTTCGACTCCGCTTTTCTTAACTCGCTTCGCCTCTGGTGTCAACATTTGTCTTCGGCTCCGCCTGGTTGCTGACGAGCCGCTCCTCGATGGCGGCCATCTGCCGCTTCGCCTGCTCGATCTGGTACAAAATGTCCTGCTTGGTCTCCCCGATCGCGCGCAGCCGTTCTTCTTTGCCGTCCTGATGGTAGGCGATCTTGTCGGAAAGCCATGCGAATTCCTTGTTGGCAAGGGATACCAGGTACTCCTGATAGGCGGCGTAAGGCGCGGGGGGCGTCATGCGCTGGCTGGCCAGTTTGAAGTTGCTCACGGCCTTCTGGAGTTGCTGGAGTTTGTATTGCAGGTCGATGGGGTTTTTTTCGCTTTTCTCCAGCGTTTCCGCCGCCTCCGGAACGCGAACCAGCACCTCATAGTACGGGCGGAGTTCGGCCACATAGGCCCGCTCCTTCCGGAGTTCGGCCGGCACGATGTACCCGCGGCCGCCTGCGAAATCCGTCGAGAAGATGCCGATGGCAAGAAAGGAAAGGTACAAAACGCCCGCAAGCGCCAGCACGAAGGCTTTTACGCTGATGCCCCGCGGAGACTCTTCTTCTTCCTCTTCGTAGTAGTACCAGCCTCCGCCGGATTCGGCTTCCCAGTATTCTTCGCTCTCGCCTGGTTGTTCCCATTCGTAGCCTTCTTCGTATTCTTCTTCCTTGGTTCTGGTTTTGAAAGGCCACATAGGAAAACTCCCTTCCTGTCGTAAAGTTCCAAAAACGGCGCGCGCGTGAGGGCGTAGGCGATCGCCAGCGCGATGGCGTCGGTGATATGGTCCAGTTTCTTCTTCACGAGCGTCTCGGGAGCAAACGGCAATTCCACGCCCGCACGCTCGACCCCGGCGGCGACTTCCAGTTTGCTGGCCGCCGCCTTGCCGGTCACCGCCCACTTGGCATCGTGCGGGCGCAGCAGAACAATCTGAAGGTTATGCTGGACCGCGGCCACCTTGAGCACGCCAAGCGATTCGCGCACCGTCTCCCCGCCCCCGGGAAAATGGCGGTTGGACATGCTGTGCTCAACCACCAGCACATCCAGCGGCCGATGCCGCATCCATTCCTGGGCCTGCACGAAAATCTGGTGCAGCCGGTGCTCCAGGGGTTTTCGGGAAACCCGGAAACTGCCGTATTCCGAAAGCGTCAGACGGTTTTCGTTCAGATCGAAAAAGACGTATCCCAGATGATGGGTTCCAGGGTCAATGGCAAGCCCCTTTATCTCCATCACCCCCTTTTTTGTCTTCTTGTTCCTGTTTTGTTACGTTATTCTTTGCAACGGGAAATAACAGCCCCCTTTGCCGGGGGCCTGATCAGGACTCAAGAGACGGCTGCCGTTCGGCTTCTTCCTGTTTTTCGTTTTCCGGGAAGTAGCAGTTGTTGAGGTACTCCACGTTGTCGGCGACGATTTCCGTCGCGACGGAGGGTTTCGTCCATTCATGGCCGCAGGACGGGCACTTCAGCGGTTGGTCGAATTCGCGCGTCTGCACGCGGCCGCGCACCAGGCACTGGCTCGACTTGCGCAGATGCAGCGCGTCCGACTCCGCCTGCTTGCCAAACGAAATGATGAACGGATAGTCCGTGCCCTTGCCGCGGTCCCGGTTCACGGCCATCTGGTACTTCGCGTAACTCACCCCGGATTTCGGGAGCACGCGAAAATCCACATCGCTGCACAGGGATCCTAGCAGAAACACCGCGTTGCATTTGGCCATGTGACATCGCTCCTTCTTTGCCATGGAATCGCAAACGCCAAACCGGCATCGGGATCCGGGGACGTTTGCATAACCCCGAAGCGGCGCGCTTCAAGGGGATGGATGAGCGATGTTCACGACTTGAGCACCACTTCCACGCGGTACACTTTCCATTCGCCGTTTACCTTGTAGAAGTGATACCGGACCTGACGGTCGTCCGTCATGGTGCCGTAGTCCTCGACCTTGACGTCACGGACGATGTGCACCGTTGCTTCCGCGTAGTTTCCGTCCACCCTGGTGTCCAGCACCTCCACGAGCCGGACCACGGACTTGAAGGATGCGGCATCCAGCGTTTCCACCAGCATGTTGAGCACGCTCAACTGTTCGCCGGTGGACGCCTTCATGACCTCCTCCCAGTTGCCGCTCATGGAGTTTTCCGCATACGCCCTCGCCGCCGCTTTCACCGCTTCCTTTTCGCCAGACGAGCATCCGGACAAAACCGCGGCGGCAAGCAGCGCAAGCATCGCGATGACCGCAAACCGCTTTTTCATGAAACCTCTCCCCTGCCTTGTGTGGTTCAAAAACGGCCCAGGCGCATGCGCGCCGGCCCATAAATCCTTCCGGACATTGCGGGGAGAGATCAAAACCGGACGTGTTCCTGTTACATCTTCAGAACATTGGCCGGACGGCCGACGCTTTTTTCCCGGTTCTGGAACGCAGCAATCTGGCGCTTGACGCTGCGCTGGAAGTCTTCCTCGCTCATTTTCAGTTCCTGGCCGATACGGAAATGGTCATAGTAACCGGCATTACAGTTCCGGATGAAACTTCTCGACTCCATGCCAAGCCGCTCGGCAAAGTGCTCTACCGGATAAAGCACCGGGATTTCGGTGAGCGGCTCCAGTTCCACCGGAACATAGTGGTCGCCGTCCATAATCGGTTTGCCGTTTTCGTCCAACTGGGCGCCGGGCACGCGCTGCCGATTCAGATAGTCGATGACGCTCTGCGCGTCGCACAGGTGCCGCCCGACCGTCCGGTACAGCCGGATCTCGCCCTTCTTGGCCAGGATGTCCAGGTAGCGCATGGAGATGTTGAGTTTCGCGGCCACCACTTTCGCGTCGATCTCATCCGGCGTAATGAAGCCGTCTGTCCGGCGGAGTTGATCCCGCTTCTGCTCCATCTCAATGCGCGCCTCGGCCTTCGGGATGGCCCGGCAGATCGTTTCTTTCGCGCCATAGCGTTCCACCTTGCGCGTTTCGCCGCTCCGGTCGGGTTCTTCCACCAGAAATACGTCCTGTTCGTCAGGCACCTGCCGCTCCAAAAGCGCCAAAAGGTGCCGCAGTTTGTTAGGGTGAACGTGTGAAAACTGAATTGGTTTGAGCGCCTTGATCTGGTCAGGTGTCAACGAGAACAGTTGGTCATCCGTAAATTTTGCGATGTCTTTTGCGCGCATGTAATGGAAATAAACCGGATCGACCTGTTTCAATTCTTCGGGAGACATGGACAAAATCTTTCGAATCGAAGGCCCGTCGCTTTTCCTTCTGGGCATCTTGAAGTTCCTCCTCTTTCTCCCCTCTTTGAAGGACCGAAAATCTTGACTTATTTTTATGAACATAACCGTATTTTCGTTCACTTATTCATATCATAGACGATTTTTTTTGCTCTTTCAACATATACGCAGAAAAAATGTAGTATTCTCCCATAGTTACGATATTCACTCCCGGAAAAGGACCTGAAAAAGCAAAACCCAGAAGTTCTCTGGGCGTTTCAACGGCCGCATAAAGCCTCCCCTTTGCGGGGAGGCTCGTCATTCTCCGGATGCGCTTGTGGGGGCTTCCGCAAGATCCATGATGACGACCGGCAGATGTTGCGCCAATTTCCTGCGGCTTGATTCGGAGCGGTCGAAATACTTCCGTTCCTCTTCGGTCATGAATCCCCGTTCCAAAAGGAACCGGAGGAATCGCTCCCTTCCCATTTCCTCTTCGGTGGCAAATTCCGCGACGCTGACGGGGTAAGCGTCAAAGTCGCGGCAGCAGATTTTCAGCCGCCGGCCGTTTTCCGTCTGAACCTCCCGGATGTCGAAGGTGTGCTGGCGCAGCGCAAAGACGTACAAACCGGTCCCGAACGACGGAGACGAAAGCAATTGCAGCATGTTCCGGTGTTTGCCGTATTTGGAGATGAAATGCTTCGCGAAAACGGTCTCGTCGTCATCGGTTCCGTTCCCGATCTGGATCACGGCCCAGCCAAGACCCAGCAGTTCTTCCAGAAGCAGATTCCGGTTTTTCGCGCGCCGGCCCCTTCTGCCCGATCCGGCGTTCAGGTTGAAGCCAAGCCCCCCTTCCAACAGCGCCGGCCGTTCCAGTACCGTCGTCCGCATCGAAGCCTCGATCATGCACACCCCTCCACCTGCATTCATGATCGGATATTCTTATTTTATTACGATATTCGTTTTTAGTCAATGTATTCTTGTTTTTCCTGGAATTCGCATTCAAAATTCGATGAAGTTTCCCAAAAATCGGTCAGGGTTGCACGTAGTGGGCGGATTGCAGGGTGCTGATCGCATTGATGAGTTGGGCCTTTTCCGCCTCGATGTCGCTTCGGCCTTCGCGGACGGCTTCGCGGAGGAACAGAAGCGCCGATTTGTAGTTGGAAAGCGCCTGGAAGGTCTGCTCGAATTCATCCTCCAGGTGCTTGGGCTGACGGAACTTTTCCAGCCTGTTCATGGCTTCCTGCGTCCGTTCCATTTCCTCCGTCAGTGCCGCTTCCAGTTGGGAAAGCGAAAAGACGCTCGGTTCCTGCGTCAGAAGGCTCATGATCTTGTTGGAGTTGCGAAGCACATCCATCACGATGGCGTTCTGCGTGCGGCTGGCGTCCAGCGTCGTCTGCGCATTGATCGTGTCACCGTAGCGCAGTTCCTCGCCGCACCCCGCAAGAACCAGCACCAGGAAAACCGAAAGCAGGACGGAAATCCGCTTCCGCAACGGAATCACTTCCTTTCACAAGGGTCGGTCGCCTTCATTATATTACGATATTCATCCTTTATTCAAATGAACGTCTCGTTTTCGGTTTTTTGTTTTTTGTTACGTTATTCGTTGAATGTGCGTTCATTCCCGGCTATAATAAAACACAGAACAACCGCATATCCCCAAGGGGGCGCCGCCGGGCGCCCCCTCCTCCCGCGCGTCTCGGCGCAAGGAGGTTATCCCGCGGTCCCGGAGAACGCGTTAAAAACGGCCTCGTCGAAGGGATGCGGCCGGGGGAAGAAGTTCGGCTGACCGGCCGCTCCCCGCCACGCTTCGCAAGAAGCAATCGGGGGCAGCGAGACGAGTGGATGCCGTCAGAGGGCTGAACGCCCCTTTTCCCAGAGGCGCGAATCCCAAAGCCGAATGGGGTTTGCGCCTGATGTCCGTCCGCGTCGCCTTCGGGCGAGACAGCACGCCGCGGGGTGGGAAACCCGCCGGTAAAGCGCGACCTGGGCGGTTCCGGAAGGCGCGCCCTTTCGGACGCGGCGTGAGCGGCCTCTCCAGTCCGACCTCCACGGCTCCATACGGGGGTAAGGCGAAAAACCGCAGAGGTCCCCTGTCCTGTTTCGATCAGGACAGGGGCATCCGTCCTCCCAGCCACTCACCACCGGGGGTGCAGGCTGGAGGGGGCAAGAGCGGGGCAAGGCATACACAACGGAGCGAAACGTCCGAAAAAGGAGATACGTCCGTCCTTCCTCCCGGGGAAAGAACAATCAGGATCGGGTGAAACACCCTTTTCCTGATCATTCTTTCCCAAATCATCAAAAAATAAAGGGGATATAACGCTTTTTGGCCGCTTCTTATTGCCCCTGCGTGCACGTTTCGTACACCAGGGGCCATTTTCAAAAAAAACAGGAGGTCATCTTCATGACAGTCGCAAGGAAAGCGGCCATCGACATTGGCAACTACAAACTGAAGGGGTACGTGGAGGGACTCAAACCCGAAAACGAAATCGAAATCCTCAACGTCATCGCCCGGGCGCCCAGGGAGCGCGACGTGGTGGATCTGGAGAAGGACATCCTGGACGGTCTGCACGTCGAAATCGTGTCCGGTGCGCTTTCTTCCGGCCGGGGGATTTTTTACGTCGGCAACCTGGCCGCACGGTACGCCAACAACGAGGAACTCCTGGCGGACAGCGAAAAGAGCGAGAATGACCAGACGGTCGTGCTGCTGCTTGCGGCCCTTGCGGTGGATGCGGCCCGGGCCCGGCACCACAACGCCTCCGGCGGCGTCATCGAAGCGGCCTACTTCCTTTCCACGGGGCTTCCGCTGGCCGAATCCCGGCAGAAGGGCCGGCGCAAGGCATTCCGGGAAAAACTCCGGAACGCCCAGCATGAAGTGCGATTCCTGGATGCGCCGAAATTCGGGGGCCTTTCGGTCCGGATCCGGTTCGAAGACGTCATCGTGAATACCGAGGGAAAGGCGGCCATGGTGGATCTCACCACGCATGACGACGGCCGGGTGCGCAACGAGGAACTGCTGGACAAGACAACGCTCATCTGCGACATCGGCGGGCTTTCAACGGACTGCGCCATCATCCTTCCCGGAGGCGACGTGGACAACCTGAACTCCGAAGGCATCCGGGAAGGCGTCTCGCCCTACCTGGATGAGATCATGGAGAAAACGGCCCGCATGCACGGCTACCGCTTCCCGAGCCGCGCCGCGCTGGCGGACGTCATCACGCATCCATCCCCCGAAGAGCGCAATCACATCTACGTGAAAGGCAACCGGCAGTCCATTCAGCCGATCGTCGATGAAGTGCTGATGCGGCTCGCCCGGGAAGAGTACAACCTGATCCGGAAACTCTGGACCCGGGTGCCGTTCATCCGCGTGGCGTACCTCATCGGCGGCGGTGCCGTCATTCTGAAACCGTACCTGGAGAAACTCAACCAGGCGCAGGACCGATTCCCCTTGCGCTTCGTCGAAAGCCGGGAATCCGTCTGGATGATCGCCCGCGCCTACTACAAACTGCTGGAGATCTACCTGGCGCAGCAAAACGGGTGATCGCGCATGGAACGCTTTCTCCATCCAGGGCAGTCGGTTTCCTTCCGGCTGCCCGTGGACACGCCGCCGCAGGTACTGGAATTCTTGAATGCGTATGCGCCCGGCAAAAAGCGCAGCGCAGCCCTGGCTGATCTTCTCATCCGCGCGGCGCAGGATCGACTGCATGATGAGGAAGTCGGCGAACGCCTGGTTTTGATTCTTCCCCGCATTCCGCCGGATCAACGCGAGTGGCTCCGCCTGCCGGAAACCCGGCGTGCGCTGGGCGCGTTTGTGGCCGCGCTTCTGCATCCGGCCGGCGCCCTGGGGAGCATTTCCGGAAAAGCCCAACAGGCGGAAAACGCGGATCTGCCAGAACGAACCTTCCGTGCGCGGAGCGATTTCCACGCAAAACTGGCCCGTTCGAACTTCGAGGATGACGAGTAACCGGATAGGCTTTGACAAAGCGGCCGGTCGGCCGCCTTTTCTTTTTTTTGTAGAAAGGTCATTTTTGATCTGTTATAATTTGAATAACGGAATTTAATATGAATAACTGAATGTTTCGCGATGGCGAAGGAGGTGCCGTTTGTGCTGTTTGGTTTCCTGGAGGAGCAAAAGCGGCTGGAGGTGCAGGAGCATCTGGCCAGTTTCCTCAAGTGGGTGTACGAAAACAATCCGGATTTCCAGACGACGCTCGCCCGCGAGGAACTGACCACCTGCTGGCTGCACGAGTTCCAGCATCCCCGGTGGATGGAGGAGTTGATCGAAGCGGGCAATCTGGAATTTATTGCCCACGTCAACGAGTACCTGGAAGAAAACTGCGAATATGCCCACATCCTCAGCATGACCATCCAGCCGGAATTCAAACCCGACCCGGCTCCCCAACCCCAATCCAAGCCACGCTGGCAGGACGAACCCATCAGCCCAAAACAGTACAACCTGCTGGCGGATCTTGCCCCCAAATACGGGCGAAAGGTCAATCTCAAGGAACTCACAAAGGGCCAGGCTTCCGCGCTCATCTCCGAACTCCTGGAACTGGAGAGGGCACAGAAGCAGACCAAATCTGCGATAAGGAAGGTGGCAACATGAAATGAAGATCAAAACCTCCAAGCGGGCGCTTCTTCCGTTCGTTGAGCCGATTTCCGTCCCGAAGGATACGGAAGACCCGGTGGTGACCGTAACGGCCAAAAACGGCGAGGTGTCGGCGACGATCACGCACCCGCAGTTCACTCTCTCCTTCCCGGTAGAAGCCGAAATCGAACGGGAAGGAATCGCTTCCTGGCCGTTTTCGGATTTCCGGAAGGCCCTGCTCCAGACGAAGGTGAGGACGCCTTTGGAACTTCGGAATGGCCGGATCGTCCAGGAGCGGGAATTCCTGCTGCCGGCAGCCGACCCCTACCCCGCCCTTTCGGGAACCATGTTCCCGGACATCACGCTCCGGACCAAAACGCTGGCGCCGCTGTTTGCACCGCTGGGGCTGTTTCCGCAGAAAGACCCCTTGCGTCCGTGGCGCAATCAAATCCGCTTCGAGAAGCGGGGCGACGGGCTTCGCTTCGTGCAATGCAACGGTGTCCATTTGGCTTCGCTGTATATCGGCGGCGACTTTGCATCTTGTGTCGAGGAAAGCGGCGTCATGACGCCGTTTGCCGTCTCAGTGCTGGAACGCTTGCTTGCGCAGTTTCCATCCGCCATTCTGGAGGAAAACGACGGCGTCTTGGGTTTCCTGGGCCCAAAGGGTAAAAAGGAACTTTTGATCCGCTTCTCTCCGATCGGCCCCGATTTTCCGCGCATCGAAATTCCGAATCTTCCGGCAGTCAGCCAATTTCACCTAAACCCGGTCGGGAAGGAGCCATTCGAAAAGGCGCTGCTGGAACGCATGCGCGAATACCGCGACCGGCACCTTTTGGAGTATCCGGACCTTCTGCTGCGCTTTGGCGTCCGGCCCGGAAGCGGCGGCGAATATACCGTCACCGCGCAACTGGGCCATGAAGGGGCACCTTGGGAAAGCGTCCTGGAAACCACTTCTCCGTTTCTGCACGGCGCGCCGCCGGCGGGACTCGTCCTGCCGGCGCATGACACGGTGAAGGCGCTGGAAGCCTTCGAAACGCTTACCGCCTTCAAATGGACAGAGCGGGGCGTGTTGCTGGAGTCGGTTGATTTTGAAGACGGCGTCCGCCATGCCGCGGTCTTTTTGCACGGCATGACCGCGTGAAAAAAGGAAGACCATTCCGGTCTTCCTTTTTTTATTCTTCTTCGATGGAAATCCGAACGATGTCGTCCATCGGAATCCATTCCGCCTCTTCCCATGTGTCCGGCGCACCTTCCGCGTTCAGCGCGACTTTCAGCCGCCGCGCATAAGGGTCCACCCGCCGGATGCGCCCCCGCACCAGACGGTTTTCCCATTCGCCGAACACTTCGATCTCCACCGGTTTTCCGAGCGCATATGCCTCCCCGATCGCCCGGGAAAGTTCCTCCAGCATTTGTTCGTCCATCACCGGCTTCGTTTTCCGGTTCTGCTCCCGGCGATGCCGCAGAATGGCCTTCTTGTGCTCCGGCAGGATGATCCGGCTTCCTTCCCAAAGCAGGTTCGAACCAGGCGTCAGTTTGTTCACGGCTCCCCCCCCTTTCAAAACAGAACACACGTTCTTATTATACCCTGCCGGCGGCAAAAGTGTCCCACTCAGTTCTTCTTAAATTAGGGGGGAGGGCTTCCCAGCGAAGCCAAAACAAAAGCCCTGCCATGAGAAGCAGGGCATAAGGGGAGGGAGGACTCAAGCGTCCTCTTCCTTCGTTTGGATTTCGTTCCTCCAGCCCGGACTGGCGAAATCCAGCCATGCGGCGAGGCCGAACAGGTCCGGCCCCGCCTCTTCGATTCCGATTTTGGCGAGATCGCGGATCTCGCGGCCGGCGGGAGCGCCTTTCACGCCGCCCCCTCCCTGCCGCGAAGCAAGGTTTCCCGAAGGGAGATGAAGTAGCGGCAGTTTTCCATCGCCGCCTCACGCACCGCACCCTCCGGGGCGGATTCGGCCATCGAGGACCATTTTTCGATTTGTTCCTCGATTTTTCCCAGCGCAATGTGGTCGTGCATTGCTTCGTCTTCGTTGTACAACTCCTTCATCGCGCGGGGAACAAGGCCGATCCGCTCGTAGTCCTCCTTCGTCAGGGGAGGCTGCCGCAGCGGCCGGAAAGCCGCCCGCTTCAGCCCGAACTCCTCTTCCAGGCGCCTTACGGCTTCCCCGATCGAAAGGTCATGGAGCCACGCGTAGAAGTCGAGGGCAGACCCCTTCGCTCCGCACCCGTAGCAGATGTACCGGTTCGATTCGGGGTACACGTGAAAGGACGGCGTCCGTTCGGAGTGGAACGGGCAAAGGCCGCTGTGGGACTTCCCTGACCTCCGAAGGCGCGTGACGCGCCCGGCCAACTCCACGATGTCGAGCCGCTCCTTGATTTCGGGGATGTTGGAGTGCATCAGGCGAGCACCCCCTGGAGCGCCGGCTCTTTCGGCAAGGCATCATCCAGTTCGCCCGAAGGCACAGCCTTGAGCACAAACGGCGGGCAGAGCCGGACAATGTCCACGCCGGTGAGCAGCAGGGCCACGCACCCCCGCTCGCGGACAACGAGGAGGACAGTGTCCTCCTCCCGGACAATCGCGACCTCGTCCCCGGTTGCGCACACTCCCCTTCCGCACAGTTCAACGTGTACCGTTCCGTGTTGAACGGTAAGGCGTGCCGTGCCGAGGTGGCTCCGTGCCACCAGTTCCATTTGCATCGCACATTCCCCCCCTCAAAACAACCTCCTGACCCCCGTGTGTTGAGGCCAGGAATAAGGGGGAGGATGGAGGGATTACTGCCTCGCATCCAGCAACACAAATGCAATCGCAATGCAGAACGGGATCTGATCATAGATCGGTCGGCCGTTTTCATCGTATACAACGGGAACCTGGTGTTTCCCCGACTCGTAACTGATTAATTCCCGAGTTTCGTCATCCAATCCGAATAGGTCGAATGTGATGTTCCAGTATTTGTCGGTCACTGTCCCCCGGGCTTCCATCTCGTTGCGCATAATGGGAAGCCCGTAACGTCTCGGATCTGTCCTGTTTACGAAGAAAGCGTAAAATTCCAGATTGCTGCTGTCTCCGTATTTGATGGTGCGCAAGTAGGTCTGTTCAATGTGGAATTCCAACTCTTCCGGTTCCTCATAGGTCCACAGGTCGTAACGCTGGATGAGTCCTTTCCCAAAAAGGGGATCGTACTGATACCAATACTCCTTGACCTGCGGCGTATAGATGTCGATCCGATTGGTTTTGGCATCCCATTTCACGTGGGCATCCAGCGTTTCGCTGACGAACCGCAAAGGAACCATCGTGCGGCTGTTCATGACCTGGGCCGGCACGTCCAGCGCGATGTCTTCATCACGCGAGTTCTCCGGCCGTTCCCGCACGTCGGATACGAGATGGGCCGTGTTCTTGCCGATCGTCAGCGTGATCGTTTTGTCGCCCAGGAAACCCGCGTAGGTTTCGTCCGGCCTGAAAGCCGTTACCGTCTGGGTGACTTGATCCCATTTCACTTCCGCCCCGAGCGCCTCGAAGATGGCGCGCATCGGCACGAGCGTCCGGCCGTTCTGGATGACCGGAGGCTGGTCGGCAAAGTCCAGTTTTTCCCCGTCGATATAGACCGTCGGGGTCGGGGTTTGCGGCGCGGCGGCCGAAGCAGCCCCCCCAAACGCCAGAGTCAGAATGATCGTGAAGAAAAGCAAAGACACCTTCTTCATCTTGAACCCTCCTTGTTAAATTTATTGGAAAATAACAGGCCGGAAGTCATCAGAATGGTCTGGCAAAGGCTGAGAATAGCATCAACCAGTCTTTCTTCGTGACGGATGACGGCCAACAATTCGCCGCGGCGGAAAAGCAGATGGCAGTTTTTTTATGTTCTCGAACAAGGCGTTCATCTCCTTCATGGCGGCATAAAGAGACCCGAAGAGGGCCTCTGTTATTTCGACAGTTTTTTGATGACCGGCTTCTCCAGCGTGATCTGCGGAAGCGCTGCCGGTTTTTTGACTTCCGGCTGGTCGATGGGCGCGTACGCGCTCAGGACCTGCGCGCTGCTGACCGGATGGCGGACGATTTCTTTGGATTTCACATCCAGAACGATCTGTGAGGAGAATGATTTCTTGACTTCCCCTTTCGGCCCTTTCACCGTAAAGGTTCCGTCCGCTTTCCCATGCACCTGCTTGCCGTCCGACGTGTAGACCGCGTCCTTGATCACGCCCTCGATTTTCACTTCCAGCGTTTTCCCCATGTAGGACACGGTGGAAGTGCCGGTGAATTTTGTGCCGCTCACCTTGAGCGTACTGCCGCCGGCCTTGTAGGTGCCGTCAAATTTGCTCGCCGCTTTCAGTTGCTTGTCCGTTTGTTGCTTGACAAAGGCGTCGCTTACGGTCTTTTGGGCCTGTTTGACGTTAGCGTCAATCGAAGCGAAGTTTTGCTTCATGCCCGCCATCGACTGCTGGGCCTGTTTCACCCATGCGGGCTGCGGCGGGAGTTTGCTGGCCGGCGAGGCCGCCATGGCGGTTCCGGACGCTCCGAATATGACAGCCGCGGCGGTCAGGGCCGCGACGGGAACTTTCCACTTCAAGGTCTTCCCCCCTTTTTATGAAAATCCCGCCCGAGGCGGGAATAAGAGGGAGAGAGAAAAGGCTGCCAAGCAACCGGCCCTTTCGGGCCATAAAGGGGGGGAGAGTTTTCCGTTGTTGGGATGTGGGCGCCGAAACAACAATCCGGTCGGCACACCCGAACTCTCTCGCCTGCTTCTTCGCGCGGATGGTCGTCGCGCGAAATCCGCAACCTGCCTTTTCCGGTGGTTGAGTCCGGCTGTTCCTGATTTCGGGCGCGAAAACAAGACAGGAAATCAGAAACAGGAGCAGATCGGGAATCCCGGTCGTCGAACACGCTTAAAAATGACATAACAGCAAGGCACTCCACAGCGCCTTGCCGTCATAACGCGGCATTTCTGCCGCTTGAGGGGGAATGTGTGATGCGGGGGGGCAAGCCGACCGGTACTGAGTGACCAACTTTTCCCGGGAGGCTTTCCCCTGGAACGGCCGGCGGCTACTGAGTGACCAACTTTTCGCCGGCGGCCGCCCTTTCGGCCGGTACGGGTCACCACTCCGTCCGGCTTTTCCGCGCCTTTCGCGAAAGGCCTGGAGGCGCCCTGGTGAGGGGGCCTCGCTGTTTTTATTTTACAGCGGCCACGCGGCTTTGTCAATGAATAACGTTATTCCAAAGGAATATTTGAATCTTTTAGGCATTTTGTATTAAAATAAGGGCAGACAAACTTCCGTAACGGGATTATGCGATGGCGAAGGAGGATGAGGAAGATGATTGACCACGTTGCGAACAACGTGATCAAGCAGGTCAACCACCTGCTTGAAAAGTATCAGTCGCTTTCCCTTCTCAAGCAAAAGGTGCTGGAAGAGATTCCGGCTCTGGAGGAGCGGATTGCAGAGCGCCTTGAGGGCAGCATTGTGTACAAAAAGATTTGTTGCCACAAGGCCGGCTGCCGGACGTGCGGCGGGACGGAAAACGCGCATGGACCGTATCCCCACCTGCAATGGCGGGATGAACGGGGAGTCCTCAAAACCCGCTACATCTCCCGGAAAAACCTCCCCTATTTCCGGGAGCAGTTGGAATTGTCCCGGAAACTGGCCCGCGACTTCCGGTTGCTTTCCCGCATCCAGGACCGCCAATCCCGAATTCTTCGAACCCTGGAGAATGTAAACTATCAACTCCAGGGAAAAGAAGTGAACCGGGATGTTCGGGCGTCCTGACAGCATATTTTTCTGCAAACCCGCCCAATCGGCGGGAATTTTGTTTTTTCGAAAATTGAAATTGTTACGATATTCTGTTATTATTACGTTAGACTAAAATCTTTCGCGAAGGGGAAGGTATATGAAGGTAATCAATCTTACTCCCCACGACATTGTGGTTGTGGGGGATGACGGCACTGAGATTCGGCGTTACCCGGCCAGCGGCCAGGTGGCCCGTGTCGGCTCCAGGGTGGAAATCGTGGGTGAACTCGATGGAGTTCCCGTCGCGAAACACCAGTACGGAGAAGTCGAAGGGCTGCCGGCTCCGGAACCGGGCACTGTCTACCTCGTATCACTCGTGGTCGGCCAGGCTCTGGCCGGCACCCGCGACGACCTTTACGGTCCCGACACCTCCCCTGCGGGGGCGGTGCGGGATTCCGAAGGCAAGATCATTGGAACCAAACGATTGGTGAAATACTGATCGTTTGGGTTCCGGCCTTCGAACTTTCCCACCGCTTTCCCGCGGGCCGTTCAACCGGCGGCCTTGCGGTTTACACCAACACACCCCCGCCGCACCAGCGGGGGTGAATCATGAAAAAACCGAGGGTGATTATTTATGAACGAAAAAAACCAACAACAACAAAAACAACAACAACCGCAAGTCACTTTGATCTTCACCCGCATGTACAATGAGGCCGACGAACCGCTGTGCACCTGCGGCAGCGGTGAGCCGTGGTATCGCTGCCAGGGCCATCCGGAATACGGATGGGATTACTGTGGATGAGCCTTTCCGGCGGTCCGCACGCGTCTTCACCAGCGCTGCGCCGCCGGGGAGGCTCAAATATTATCGCCAGCCCGCTCAAGGCGGTGTTATTTTTGGCGCAAAGCACTGGAAAACGAATATCGTAATCTTTTATAATTATCGTAACAGAATGCAGATGGAGCCGGTTGCATTGGGGGAACAGAAAGGAGTTCCCCCTTGCTGAGTTCCCCGAAACAACTTCCTCCTCTTCCGTTTCGGCCGCTCATCATCCACAACGATCTGGACGGACTGCTCTCATACCTGTTTCTCCGTGAAAAGGGCTACGAATTGGCTGGAGTTTATGACCTCGAAACGTTGTACATGAAGCCAGGCGTCCGTCCCGCGGACTGTCTTGCGGTCGATCTCGACATCTCACATCCCCTGATTCCCTCGATTGGCCACCATTTCCTTCTGTTCTCCGCTGAATCCCATATCAACATGAATATGCTGTTCGGCGTCAGCGCGCCGGAAAATGTCTCGGAGCGGATGAAACGCGCTTTTGTGTCAAAATGTCCCGTTCCGACCGCTTTGTTTCTCCATTGGCTGACCGGAACCCCCCTTCCGGCCGACCCTCTTCGCCAGGCCTGGCTGGTGTACGCGGACTCGCTTCACGAATCCTACCGCAAATACGCGCCCAACGTCACCAGATGGCTTCTGGCCATGGGCTATGGCGAAATCCTCCATCGCCTTTCCAGCGATACGTATGCTCCCCACTTCCGGCACATCGTGGATGTGCTGTCCAAGTTCGGTTTTTCTCCCACCACCCAAAAACCGTTCCCCCAATGCAGGTTTTCTCCTTCCCGGCTGCCATCGCTTCTTCCTTTTCTGCAGGTTCTGGCACGCGAAATGGGCTTTCGTTCCGTTGACAACTTGCCCCCCGTGCAGCCGCGCCTCCAGGGAGCGCGATACTCCCTGCGCTTTCACCCGGGCGTTTTTGAGGCGCTTGGCCGGAAGTTCCGGGAATGGGAACTTTTGAGCCACAGCCTGGTGTACCACGACCAGGTGGAAGTGACGCTGCTGGTTCCCCTTTCCGAACAGTCTGATCCGGTTCTCTGGAACGCGGTCAGGACCTGCCTTTCCTTGCCAAAATCCGAGAAAAGCCCGGCGTGATGCCGGGCTTTCCAAAGGAGGGTCCTTATTGAGCCAGCCGACCAAGCCGGTGATCAAGAACCACCTTTATGGACGCGAAAACTGGGAACGGGAAACCCGGGAAATCTGTCAGGTCATCCGCAACAGGGTGCGCGTCAATTTTACCACGCACTTCTGGAGCCAACTCGAAAAAAGGGGCCTGACGGTTGGCGAAGTGTATTCCATCTTCAAGAACGGTACGGCCGAGATTATCCAGGGGCATCAGAAGGGCACTTACGCCCTGAACGGCGGAAAACTCAACGAGGACGAAATCCGCGTGTTCTACGGCGTCACCAATACGGGCAAGGTCATCCATGTCGTCGTGGCCCTGAGCGGCAAGAAGCGCTTCAAGTTCGTGACGGTTTACATCCCGAATCTTTATATCTTCAAACCCGATCTCAAGACCTTGCGTCCCGAATGGGCCTTCAAGGAGATCAAGGAAGCCGCCGATCAGGCCCAGGGTTGAATGCGTCCGGCAATCCTCCTCTTTTTCGTCTTTTATGGGCGACCGGATCGGCGCCCGCCAGGCGCCGGGTGTGTCCGCCCGACGGGCAACCGGCCCGCATTTTTGGGAGGGGGATTAGGATGAAAAAGCGAAAGAACCACATGCACGGTTTTGAACATTGGCCGGAGGATTTGCGCCGCGTCTGTTTTGCCGTCCGGCGTGGAGACCGGGTGGTTTTCACCCGCCACTTCCGGGAACAACTTGTCAACCGGGGAATTGCCCTTGGCGAGTTGTTCAGCATTTTCAAGAATGGAACCGCGGAAATCATCCAGGGACACGCCATGGGGACTTACCCCCTCGGCGACGGGAAATTCAACCGTGACCCCTTGCGGGTTGTGTACGGAGTGACCGACACGGGGAAAACGATCCATGTGGTGATCGCCCTGAAAAATCCGCTGCTGTTCGTTACGGTCTACTTCCCGGACCCTGAAATCTTTGAACCGGATCTGAAAACGCTACGCAAGGAGTTCCGGTTCAAGGAGATTTACTGAGCGTTGTTCGCGACGATTTGGCTGACGTGAGGCATTTTTTGCCTCCCCGTTATGGCGTTAAGCCTCGTTTTGCAGAGAATATTGTAATTTTCTGAAACAAACCATTCACAATTCGGGAATCTTGTGTTAAAATCCTCTCGTCATTCATTCAAGAATCCTGATTGGAATCATGCTGGGGGAATGAACATGGGGAATGTTTGTCCGAAGTGCCGCAGGCCCCTTTCGGGCGAGCGGCGCGGAAATGTCTTTTTCCGCCGTGAAAACATTGACGTGACGCTGGCGGATACCCGCTTCCGCGCCTGCGGGCCGTGCGGCATTGCGGTGCTGCCAAGAGGCGTCCGGGCGCTGGCGGAACGGACGCTGAAGGAGAAAAAGCGGATTGGCGGCACACCGTCGCTTTACATACACGTAAGCGAACTGATCGCGCATTGATCCCGGCCCGTGCCGGGTTTTAGGGTTCTTCCCCCACAGACAAAACAGCCGGCCTCGGGCCGGTTTTTTTGTTTCACGGATGCACGCGAAAAAATACGAATAACGTTACATATGTGGTATAATGGAATCATGGATTATTGGATACCACGACGACAAAGGAGTTGAGGAATGCATGTTTGTCCATCTGCACGTTCATTCCGAATTCTCCCTCCAGGATTCGACCCTGCGCATTTTCCGCAGGAACGAAGGGAAGGAGAATCCGGGGAAGGATCCCGGCATGGCCGAGCAGGCCAAGGCGCTGGGCATGACGCATCTGGCGCTGACGGACCACCACGCGCTGTTCGGCGCCTTTCGGTTCGAACAGGCGTGCAAGAAGCACGGCATCGAGCCGATCTTCGGCGTCGATCTTCTGGTGGACGGGCATCCGCTGGTGCTTCTCGCCGAAACCCAGGACGGCTACACCAATCTCGTGAAGTTGTTGTCCTACGCCAACAGCACGGGAAAGGTGAATGGCGTCCCCGGCGTCACGAAGCCTGTCCTGCGGCAATACGCCAGGGGCCTCATCGCCCTTTCCGGAGGAGTGCCCGGCGAAGTCTCCCAGGTGCTCCTTTCCGGAGGCGCAGACGTTGCAGCGTCCATCGTGCATGGTTTCGTGGACATTTTCGGGAAGGACAACTTCTTCCTCGAAATCACGGACCACGGCACGCCGGAGGAAGCGGCGCTGCGGAGTCTCCTTCCGGAACTTTCCCGCCTGACCGGCATTCCGCTCGTGGCGACAAACGACGTACATTACCTGCTTCCTGAACACAACTATGCGCGGGCCGTCATGCGGGAACTGTCCGGTGAAACGCCTCCCTGGGAACGGCACACCCTGTTTTCGGACCAGTTCTACCTCAAAAGCCCGGAGGAGATGGCGGAACTGTTCCGGGATCTGCCGGAGGCCGTTGAAATCACGGGTGAGATCGCCAAACGCTGCGAAGGCGTGCGCATCCCCCGCGAGCGAGCGCTTCCCGAGTTTCCCGTTCCGCCCGGCGAGACCATCGAATCGTACTTCGAGAAGGTCACCTGGGAGGGGTTCTACAAGCGGTTCCCGAACCCTCCGCAGAGGTATGTGGACCAACTCAGGTACGAGATTGACACGGTCAAGCAGATGGGGTTCCCGGACTATTTCCTCATCGTCTGGGACTTCGTGAAGTACGCGAAGGAGAACGGGATCCCGGTCGGTCCGGGCCGCGGGTCGGCTGCCGGGGCGCTTGTGTCGTACAGTCTCGGCATCACGGAACTGGACCCGATCGCAAACAATCTGGTGTTCGAGCGTTTCCTGAACCCGCATCGCGTCTCCATGCCCGACATCGACATCGACTTCTGCTACGAAAAACGGCACCTCATGCTGGAATACGTCACGCAGAAGTACGGGCATGACCATGTGGCGCAGATCGTGACGTTCGGAACGCTCGGCGCCAAGATGGCCATCAAGGACGTCGGCCGCGTTTTGGGGATTCCGTACAAACTTACGGACGAGATGAGCAAGGAACTCGGCGACATCGACTCCCTGGAAGAGGCAAAGCAACTTGCGTACTTCCAGCAGAAACTGGCGACGGATGACCAGGTGAAGACGCTCTTTGAGGTCGGCGAGATCATCGAAGGGCTGCCGCGGCATACGTCCGTCCATGCCGCAGGCGTGGTCATTGCGCGCAAACCCCTTCTGGAGTACGTGCCGCTTCAGGAAGTGGACGGCGTGGTGATCACCCAGTGGGACATGGAAGAGGTGCAGGAGGTCGGTCTCCTCAAGATGGACTTCCTGGGCCTTAAAACCCTCACGGTCATCGAGCGCACGCTGGAATTGGTGCGGCGGACCAAGGGGATCCACCTGCGGATGCAGGACATCCCGCTGGACGATCCCAAAACGTACGAACTACTCCGTTCCGGCAAAACCAGCCGCGTCTTCCAACTTGAATCAGGCGGCATGCAGAAGGTTTTGCGGGAACTTGAGCCGGCGGGCTTCCAGGACGTGTCGGCCGTGCTCGCTCTTTACCGCCCCGGTCCGATGCAGTTCATCCCCCAATACATCGAGGGAAAACGGACCGGCAAATGGAAAGTGCCCCATCCGCTCCTGAAAGACATTCTGGATGAAACGTACGGGATCATCGTCTATCAGGAGCAGATCCAGATGGTGGCGCAGCGGCTGGCCGGTTACTCCCTGGGGGAAGCGGACATCCTCCGCCGGGCCGTATCCAAGAAAAAGGCCGAAATTTTGGCCCAGGAACGGGAAAACTTCGTGAACCGGGCGGTCGCGCAGGGCATCGACGAGCAGGTCGCAAGCGAAGTGTACGACATGATCGTCCTGTTCGCGGACTACGGGTTCAACCGGGCGCACTCCGCGGCGTACGCGGTCATCTCGGTCATGACGGCGTATCTCAAGGCCCACTTCCCGGTCGAATTCATGGCCGCCAACCTGACCGTGGCGATCGGTGATTCGAAGAAACTGGCCTCGATTCTCGGCGAATGCCGGCGGATGGGCATTGACATTTTGCCGCCGGATGTGAGGAAGAGCCAGCCGGCCTTTACGGTCGAAAACGGCGCGATCCGCTACGGCCTCATGGGCGTCCGCGGCATTGGCGAGCCGCTTGCGAAAGCCATCGCGGAAGCCGCACCCCGCGCTTCCACGTTTGAGGAACTTCTGCTTGCGGTTCCTTCTCACCTTTACACCCGGGCCGCGTGGGAAAACCTGATCCACGCCGGCGCCCTGGATGCTTACGGCAACCGCGGCACGCTGCTTGCCCATCTGGGCGCGCTTCTCGACTTCGCGCGCGAGCGGCAGGAGCACCGGAGAAGGCGGCAAATGACCTTTTTCGACCTGGGCGTGATCGGTCCTGCGCCGCTCGTGTACGAACCGGATCCGCCGCATCTGGAACTTCTGAGAGAGGAAAAACGGGTGCTGGAGATCATCCTTTCCGGGCATCCGCTTGATTCCTGCGCCGACCTGGTGAAGCCGGTGGCCACGGCCGGACTGATCGACCTGGACGAATCGTTCGACGGCCAGCAGGTCGTGGTGGCCGGGGTCTTCTCCAACGTGAAGACGATCCTCACCAAGAAAGGGCAGAAAATGGCCTTTGCGGCGCTGGACGACCAGACCGGCGAAGCGGAGGTTGTCATCTTCCCCAAGGCGTACGAAGCGTCGCACAGGCATCTGAAGGTCATGACGCCGGTGTTCGTGTACGGCAAGGTGGAATGGGACCGGAAGGAAGACCGCGCCAAAATCATCTGCGACCGCGTCCGTCCCATTTTGACCGGCCGGCAGGTCATCTACATCACCGTTCGCGACGAAGCCCACCTGGAGCGGCTGAAGAAGGCGGTCTCATCGCAAAACGGCGTCACGAACGTTCTGGTCTACCGGATGGACCAAAAACGCCTGGAGCCGGGCGGCTTTTCCATCCGCCTCAACCAGGACACGCTGGATGTGCTGGCAAGCGAAACGTACGTCCTGGTCTGATCCAAAGCAAAAGGTTCCCTGCCAAAGGGAACCTTTTATTTTCTCCCCCTCTTTTTTCTGGGAAGCGGTTTTTCGGCCCATTCCGGATGGGTTTTCTTGACCAGGCCGACAAAGTTTCGCATGACTTCTTCCAGGAGTTCTGCCCGGCTGTAATCGAGGTGGCTGGCGATGTTATCGAACTCTTCCAGAAGCGGCGTGTAAATTTCCGTCGTGATCCGCGTGTGCGTGACGGCCTTTGGCTGCTTTTTCTGTTTGGGCTGGATCGGAAACGGAATGGTTCCGGCCTGGCTGTCTTCGTCCTGGGGTTGGGCCGTCACCGGCTGCACAGCGGGATCCGGAGTTTGGGTTTCCCGTTCTGCCTGGATCGACGCCTCTTCCCCACGCTGTTTCGATTCCTGCGCTTCCCGATGGGGAAGCGATTTTTCCTGATCCAGTGTCTGGGCCGGTTCGAGCATCATGCGCAAAAGTTCACGCTTGCTTTGTCTGACCGACACGTTCCTTCAACTCCTCCACGAATTGATAGTAATGTTCAAGCCCTTCCCGGTCCGCGGCGTATTGTTCGGTGACGCCAGTGAGGCTGAAATCCTTGATCCGGCTCCGCCGCCGTATGACCGTCTTGAACATGAGATCCCCGTACTGTTCTTTTGCGAGTTCATAGATTGCCTTGTCCGTAGTGCTCCGGGAGTCGCTCATGGTAGCAAGGATTCCCGCCACTTTCAGATCCGGGTGAATGGCAGGCATGTTGTCTACCACGTTGTCGGTGCGAACGAGTTCGATTGATTCCATGAACCGTGGCAGCGCGTCCCAGCAGAACGGTTCCGTCTGCAGGATGACGACCACATAATCGCTGGCCACAAGCGCGTTGAACGTTTGCTCGCCCAGGTTTGGAGGCAGGTCCATCAGGATGTAGTCGTATTCTGCATCCACCTTGTCGAGCGTTTCCTTCAACAGTTTGTACGGGTGCCCGCCACGGTAGGACTTGAACAGGTATCTGGCCAGCGTGATCAACGTGTCTTCCGCCGGAAGAAGATCCAGGTTATCCCCGGCCTTGTAGATGTATTTGCGCGGGTCTTTTTCCATCACCGCTTCCAGGACGCTTTTGCCTTGAAAATCATACACGCTCCGGCGGCTGAGAAAATTCGTCAGATTTCCCTGCGAGTCGAAATCCACAGCCAAAACCTTTGCTTCTTTGGCCAAAAGGTGCGCGACGATTCCACACGTGGTGGTTTTCCCCACGCCCCCTTTTTGGATGCCAAACGAGATTTTGATTGCCATAATGACCTCCTCCGTTCATGCTGGCGCCGCATGCTGACGTCTGATGCGCCAATCTGCCATGCCTTTGTCCTTTATGCGTTCCTCTTGTAAATTAAACATCTCCGCATGAAATTCCTGCTTTCCGTTCATGTTTTCTTCATTCATTTCATGTTTCCGTTTTCATGAAACAAAATATTGTCGCACATGAATTGTGTTTTTTTCTTCTGCATAATCTGCTTGTTGTTTACGTTCATGGGTTATGCTTATGTATTAATTGTATTGTTACCGCCTTCATTATATTTGCATGGTTTTCTGTGCATTGATATGTGTAAATTTGCTTTGGATTTTATGTTATGGCATATTTCATATGCGCATGATTGTTTAATTTTGCGCTGATTTTTTCATTTTGCGTTTTATGTTGATGGTTTATGTTGATGGTTTTATTTGATGCTTACTTTCACCATCATATTTGACCATCATTCGCCGCAAGCGGAACGGGTGGATCAACGGCTTGCAACGGCATATCGTCAACCATACGGCCAGTGAGATCGTGAAATTCGCCAGGGAACACGGGGCCGACGTGATTGTCTTTGAGTATATGAAAATGCCCAAGGGCTTTAACGGGGCGAAACGGTTGCGGTTCAAGTTGCATTACTGGCGCAAACAGGCGATCCAGCGCAGGGTTGAGGAAATGGCCCGTTGCGTCGGCTTGAGGGTGTCCGGGGTGAACGCCAAAAACACCAGCAAACTGGCCTTTGACGGGACAGGGGAAGTGGAACGGAACGGCAAGAAAGATTTGTGCCGTTTCCCAACGGGGAAGGTGTATCACGCCGACCTGAACGCCACGTACAACATAGGGGCAAGGTACTTCTTGAGGGAATACCGCAAATCCATTCCCGAAAGGGAATGGTTGTCAGCGAAGGCGAAAGTTCCTTCGCTGGCATTGAGAACCCGACAGACATTGGCTTCACTGATTAGTCTTTTCACCAGGCCATGCGCCGGTTGGGTGCATAACGCTTGGGGAAACCGTATGTAAGCCAATGGATGCTCCACCCATAACGACAGTTTGGGTGGTGAGGTTCACATCGGCTCGATATATCGTTATAATAGTTGAATGTCGTAATCAATTGTGCTATGATAAACTAAAACGTCCTGTCTGAAATTACCATGATGAGGAAGGTGGTCAAAATGAAGAAGCATGCAATCCTTCTGGTTTCGATATGCCTTGCGTTCCTGCTTGCCGGCTGCGGCGAGAAGGTGGACAATCTCAAGCAAAACGTCGATGAGAAGGTTTCAGTGATCACCGACAAAGAAACGGTGAGCGATGAGGAAAAGGCCAAGGAAGTGGCCAAAAATTTTGCGAAGGATTTGCTGACTTTCAAGGGGAAAACGGAAGAAAATTACTACACTGGTGGGTTGCAATATGTGCACCCGGGATTTCGTGATACAGTTGCCGATGGATTGAAAAATACTTTTTTGCCTTTCCAAGAAATCGTAAAAAATTACGATGGAGAAGAAAATCTCCCTGAAGTGTCGGATGTCATTGTCGATTCCGTTTCCGAAGAGGAATTTGTGAAAGAGGGAAAATCTTATAAATCGTATCGTATGGACCTTACGGTCCGATATAAGGATTCAAAAACAGAATTTGAATCTTTGGTTGTATATGTATCGTACGTGAATAATACTTGGGTAATCACTGGCATTGAACTTTGAGGAACCCCTTATTGGGTTCCTTTTATCTGCCATTACTTTGGTTTGTTTATCCTCATCGGGCCTCTTTATGTGCTGCGCCAGGCAGCACGATTTCAGCGAAACGGAGGCCCGTTTATGAAACGAATGATTCCCCTTTTGTTGGCCTTTCTGATGTTCTTCCAGGCGATCCCGTCCGCATCCGCCGAAGAGCCTCCTGAACCTAATTGGGAGTTGTTTGCCGCCGACTTTGGCTATTTCATCGACTCGGCGTTTTACGGCGGGCCGGACCCCGGAATCCTCAGAAGCACCCTCGTGTACCTGATCCCTGAAGAAGCGCTGAAGGTCAATCGCCTGATCATCGAAAACTACGCGAGCGACCCCAATACGACCTACCAGAATTTCCTTCCGTACCAGGAGCAGGTGCTGTACTGGTACTACGGCAGGTACTTCATCAAGCCGCAGTTGGTTTCGGATGTTTTGCTGTACAAGGATTTGATGCTTCGGCATCCCATTTTCTACGCGCTCGGTTTCCGGAGCGTTTTGACGGACAAGGTGGGGGCGTACAGCGAGATGTATGCGTTTGTGGAGAACACCCTGCATCCGTTCGAACAGTTCTGAAGGCGGGCCTTTCCCGCTTTATTCCCCGCAGGGAGGGGAGATTCCGTAAAGAAGGAGGGTAGGTCATGGCCCTGAAGAAGATCCTTTCCGCCGTTCTTTCGCTTTCCCTGTTGGCAGGAGTGCTTGCCATTGCTCCGGCGACTGATGCGGCAGGAAAGCAGGTTTCCTATCAAAATGAAGGCGGAGTAAGCGGGAGCGCTCAACGGAAGGGAAACACTCTGGTTCTCAACTTTAACGATACTACCAAAGTCACCAAAACAACCAAAACTCCCGGCACGACCAAAACGACAACCAAACCGGCCACGACCAAGAAAGAAGAAAAGGTCGCGCCTGCCGAGAAGGAAACCAATGAACTTGAAGCCGGGCTTGGAATCTGGGGCAAATATTCTTTCAACCGTACCACTGGGATGTCGGTCAAATTGAACGAAGAGGTTGAACTGCCGCCCATGTACGACAATACGCTGAAAGCGTACAAGGGTGATGACGGCAGGATTCACGTGGTGCACGACTACTTTGGAACGATCGTCGATCAGTACGAAAAAACGGGCGAATTTGACTATTCGCTGTTTTTCAGGGCGCAATGGGAAAATTCCAGGTGCATCACGGAATCCCAGCGAATGATCGGCAATTCGTGCTACCAAGAGGTTTTCTCCTTCACGCCTGGTACAAGGAGTTCGGAAGGAACGCCCGCCAAGGTTGAAGTGGATCCGGAATATACGGTCAACTGGCAGGTAACCATTACCAACCAGTCCACCGGAGAATCGAGAATCCAGCATTCCGGCAGTTCCCGCCTGCAAATGACGATCGTCTTTGACAAGGCCGGCAAATACCGGATTGTCGCCGACCCGGTCTCCAACAAGGGCAACGTGAACTGGAACGGCGGCCGGCGCGTCTTCGAGATCGAGATCGAGGAAGATGATATCGGCAAACTGATTCCGTTCCCGTCCGGCGGAAGCCCCGGCACGAACACGGTTGGCAAAGACGTGTTCCTGTCCGGCGGCGGCGCGGTAAAAGGGAACAACTACAACAAAGACAACGCCAGCAATTCGGGCACCGGAGACCGCGACTGGTCCTGGCGTTCCAACGGCGTTCGCATCAAGGAGGTCAGCCGGTAAGGCTGGCCTTCCCGGCCGCCGGGGTTGCATGTTGACAGGTAATGAATATCGTAATTATACTTGATTTTCGTTGCATATTGTGCATAGAATCATAGTTGACCAGTTGGTGGGGCGGGTTATCCCCGGTTCGCCGGGGGATTGCCGAATGACCATCAAACCATCCAAAGGGGGAATTCAACCGTGTATACGATGCACGTTTCCAAGAACACCGTCCCGAAACAACTGGCCGGCGCGATCTTCAACGCGCTGCAAGAGAACCAAGCGGTCAAACTGGTCGTCATCGGCAACGGGGCGCTCGGCGCTGCCGTGAAGGGCCTCATCGTGGCAAAAGGCTTCTTCTCCCAACGGGGCCAGGAACTTGTCATGGATCCGCACTTTGACAAGGCGCAGGTTCCGGACAAGGGAGAAGTCGTGGCGATCAGCATCATCGCATCCATCGTTCAACGCAAAGAATGATCTGCCGGCGCCGCCGGCTGATTCCCTCGGTGAATCTGGGTAATTCGGAAACTAAAAAGAAAGGGGAGAGCGCAAATGGCGAAAGGCAAACTCAAGAAATTTACAAGCGTCACGCTTGCCGGCGCGCTTGTGTTCGGATCGCTGACGATCAATGCTGGCATGGCTAACGCGCTGTCGTGGACATCCACCCTGGGAAGTGCTCTTGGCTCTGCTCTGGCCAAGTTGACATCGTCAACATCGTCATCGACCAGCAAAACGACGACAAGCACATCCAGTTCGTCCGCTTCCAAGACAACGAGCACGACGTCTTCTTCTTCGACATACAAGTCCACAACGACCACAACGACCACGGCATCAAGCAATCAAAACGCTAAAAATCAACTGACGCAACAACTCAATGCGAATACGACATTTACGACTTCCCAAAAGGTGGACATCCAAAAAGCGATTGACAACGGCACTCTGAAAGGCGCTGGAACGAGTAAAACCACCGTCGAGGCCCAACTGGACCGTCAGGCTACGGCGGCTGAAGCGGCCGCGTTCCTGCTGCGCTCGGTTGGCGTTGATGCGGGTAACGGCTCCAACTTCTACAACGAAATGCAATCCCAACTGAAAAACCTCGGTGTCAACATCGACGCCAAAAAAGAGGTTTCCGCTGCCGACGTGAACAAGATCGCCCAAGCCGTGGCTCAACAGTACGGCACCTCCAACCTGGCAGCGTTCAACTCCAGCGAGGTTGCCAAGTACGCTTCGGACGGCAACATCAGCCGCGGCGAATTGCTGCTTCTGCTGACGACGGAATCGTCTTCCACGCAGACGACGACGCCAACGTCTTCGACTACTTCGTCGTCCTCTCCTATCAAGGGAACGCCGGTTTCGTCTAGCAGCGGCTCTTCTTCCTACTCCTACTCCACGCCTTCTTACTCCTCCAGCAATTACTACAGCAGCAGTGGCAGCAGCAGTTACTACAGCAGCAGCAGTGGCAGCAGCAGTTACTACAGCAGCAGTAGTTCTTCTTCCTACACGCCGAAGCCTGCCACGGTCGTGATTTCTCCCGCGACCACGCATCTGCAAGACACGCCGACTGAATTCAAGAATAACCCGAACGCAAAAGCGCAAGTGGATCCCAACCGGAAGTACGGTGCGAATGTGATCGAGCAACTGAAGTCGGAGATCTCTTCCGGCAAGACGTCCATCAACTTCGCCGACAAGTACAACAACTGGGCCGCCAAATTGTTCGGCGTGAACAAATGATTGTTTGATCCCCTCTGCGCCTGCGGAGGGGATTTATTTTAATATCGTAATTTAGTTGGAATATCGTTACTTTTTGGGGTATAATCAAATTGCATCATGCATTGGAATTCACAAACCGTTCGGGAGGGTTTCACCGTGTACGATACCAAAAAGGTCATCCTTTTTGTTTTGGCGATCGTGCTTGCCCTCGGAGGGGTTTACATGCTTGTGGCATCCGACTCCCAAAAACCCGCGAACGAACCCGGGCCTGTGGTTGTGGAGGAACCGAATCCTCCCGCGGAAGAGGAAGAAGTTCCGGGCGGGGGAGATACGGGAACGGTCGAAATCACGGAGCCGCCCGCCTACGATGTCGAGGCCGAATTTGCGGAATTGGACCGGCTTCTGGATGAGGGGAATCTGGAGGAGGCCGAGAAAAGGGCCGAACAGATCCTCGTGTACAACCGGTCGGACAGTGCCGTACGGATCAGGGTAGCCGACATTTTCTTCGAAAAACTCGACAACGTGCAACGAGCCATGGAAATCATCGACGAGGGGCTGGACATGAACCGTTTTGATACAGACCTGATGGTTGCAATGGCACACTTCTTCACGTATCAGTCCGATGAAACCCTGTATCCGATCGCACTTGAGATGGTGCGGACAGCCATCCAATTGAAAGAGCAGCGCAAAGAAGAAATTCCGCTTAGATACATGGACATCCTGGCATGGGCTACGGCACTCCAAGTTAACGGGCTGGAAGAAGCCATGCGGATCTACAACGAAATCGTCCAAAATCCCAAATACACCGAATACGACGACCCTGTCATGATGGTGCATATTGGCCTGACGTGCGAAGCCTCAGGCGATTTGGATTGCGCGGAGCAATTCTATAAAGCCATTCTAGAACTGACCGACGAAACGGTCAATGAAGAAGGAAGGCGCCATAAATCCTGGGCGAAACTTCAGGCCGGCATCGCACTCAACCGGGTGTTGGAACTGCGGAACTCCTGACACCCGCCCCCTTCCGGGGTTATTTCCGTTTACCAACTGCAGGGCGACGAAGGAGGGGAGCGCTGTTGAGACGAAAATCCCGAAAACCGCTGATTCTGAAGGCGGTGCGCAAAACGTGGGCGATCCGTCCGGCGGTTCGCGTCCACGGCAGCCGGAAAGGCTACAGCCGCCAGAAATTCAAGCGCTGGGACAGGGAATGGGACGCGCTTTGAGGTTGGGTCTTTCCGGCGTTATGGCCTGTTGACAGGCGGCGCTCGGGTGAAATTCGTTTCACCGCGAGCGTTATTGACCCAGACAAGGAGGTTCTCGTCGGATGTTTTGCCAATCGTGTCACATGAAGCAGACTCCGGAGACGCCGATTATGCTTTACCAGGTTGAGGAGAAACTCCTTTGTTCGCGATGCGTGCAACTCCATAACGTCTGTGTCAGCACGACGGCGGACATTCTGGGAACGCCGCCCGACCGCGTCATCTCCCCGCTGTTCAAGGAACTCTCCTTTCTGCTTCCCCCGCAGTCGATGGCCAACTTTTCCACGTTTTTCGAGCCGGTCAAAAGGCAGATTCTTCTGATTGCAAGAGAGCAGGCGCTGTATGAGCGGGGGAATGCGATCGTCGGCGTCCATTTGAATATTGTCAGGCTGGAAAGTTTCCAGTATCTTGTCTGCCTTTCGGGCACGATCATCTGGAGCGCACGCTGGGAAGAGTCGGTCCGTCAGCAGTCCGCTCCGGTTCCGGTGCCCTACACGCCACAGCCCCAGAAAGAAGAAGAGGAAGACCGCGAACGGGAACGGGAAAAAGAAGAGGAGCGCCCGGTTGCCGGGAAATATCCGGACGTCGGCGGAAACGGGCAGATGAACCGGTTCAAGAAACTGGTCGGAAACCAATAACCCAAGGGGAATCCCTTGGGGTTTTTCTTGAATCCGGAATATGTATACAGTTATAATTTTAGTATAGCGTAATGTTTTTATGCGAAGAAGAAGGAGGCGATTTTTAATGCAGGCGCAAACGACTGCCATTCAACTCCTTGGCCGTCTTCACGAGATCGCCAAGGAGAAGGAAGCGAAAAAGGCCGCGGTTGCGGAAATTCTGAAGCAGGCCGACGGCCTGAAGGGGGAACTCAAGGAACTGGAAGAGGAGGAGGCCCAGATCCGGAAGGCGCTGGAGGAGGAAGCGCTGAAGACTTCCGGAAGGAAACTGTCCTATCCCGGATTGGGCAGCGTGTCGGTGACCCAGAAGGAAGTCTGGGAAATCACCGGCATGGAGGAGGCGCGGGCCATCGTGCAGGAAAACCCCGCGTTCTTCTCCGCGCAGCGCATTGAGGTGAACCCGGAAGAATTCATCCGGGTTGCGCTGGAAATCTTCGAGCGGACGGGGGACCTTGTGACCTGTCTGCAGAAAGTCACCAAAACGTCCACCAGGGTAACCCTGGCCAAACTGGAAGAGGAGGCGAAAAAGGCCTCCGCATGATCCCCGGCAACCGCCGGGGATTTTTCTTTTTGGCGAACGCCATCAGGCAAAGTCTGAGGCGGGCGCCCTTCAGGGAGGATGAAAGTTTTTGCAAAAACCCTTGACACAAGATCTTGTGTCCGTTTATATTTAGAAGCACAAAATATGAATACCGTTACTTTGGTCGAAGGGAGGAATCGGCCGAGAAAAGAATCACGAGTGAGGTGAACCATCATGTTTGAACTTCTGAGAAAAAACAAGCCGATTCACCTGCAGCCAGGCGAGAACGCGGATGAGGCGCTGAAAAGGGCCATTCGTCTTGCGCAAATTCGCGAGATCGCGATGGGGTTTTCCATGCTGATTGCTTCCGCGCTTGCGGTTATCGCCACGGCTCTGGTTTTCCATACACAAAAATTCACGCCGTTTATCCAGGTGCTGGTTGCACTGGTGGTGCTGCTTTTGCTTTTCCTTGCCGCACTTTCGGCCTGGAAACCCAAATACAAGGGAAACCCCGTCAGCATCGGCGGCGTCTATCACCCTTACAGGAAGAAGAAATGAGCGAGGCCCCCGGATGTTTCCGGGGGTTTTGTTGTTGGGGAAACTTTCGGTTTGACACGGAGGCGCACAAAACGTAAACTGAATATAGGAATTTTTCAAGAATATCATCTCTTATTCGACATGGAAGGAGCATTCGTATGGCACAGATGATTGCGGCTCCGAAATGGACTCTCATTCCTGAACCCGACCCGCATTTCCAGGCGTCCCTTGCGCAACAACTCGCCCTTCTCGGCGTTTCGGTTCACCCGCTTGTTCTGAAACATCTTGCTTCGCTGGGGTTTTCGGTTCCGGAGACAATCCGTTTTCTGGAGCCGAAGAAAGAGCATTGCCATTCACCCTGGCTTCTGAAAGGCATACAGGAGGCGGTGGAACTCCTGGAGGACGCGGTCGTCCGCGGACGCCGCATCACCGTCGTCGGCGACTACGACGTGGACGGGGTGGGTGCGACGCAGATCGCGTACAAGGCCCTGGAGCGGCTTGGCGCGAACGCGGACTGCTACATCCCGCACCGCAAGCATGAAGGGTACGGCATTCGGTCGTCCGTGGTCGAACGGCTGAGGGACCGCGGCACCGAAGTGATCCTTACGGTGGACAACGGGATCGCGGCTGCAAACGCCATCGCGCTCGCCAAGTCGTACGGGATGACGGTGATCCTGACCGACCACCATACGCCGCCGGAAGTGCTGCCTGCGGCGGACGTCATCGTCAACCCGCATCAGCCGGGATGTCCCTATCCGTTCAAGGGCATCTGCGGCGGGGTGGTGGCGTACAAACTGGTCCAGGCCCTGTTCGAGTACATGGGGCTGGATCCGGAGGAGGTCGAGGAATTCGACGAGACGGCAGCACTCTGCACGGTGGCCGACGTGATGCCGCTTCTGGACGAGAACCGGGTATTCGTCGTCGAGGGCCTGAAGCGGATGCGGGAAAACCCGTCCCTCGGGATCGCCGCGCTGCTGAAATGCCTGGGGATTGATAAGAGACGGGTGAACGAGGGTGACATCGGCTTTTACCTTGCCCCGTGCCTCAACGCCCCGGGCCGTCTGGATTCGGCGGAAACGGCGCTGCAACTTTTGCTCGCCGAAACGCCGCTGGAGGCGGCGGTCGTCGCCAACACGTGCGTAGCCTACAACACCCGGCGCCAGGAACTCGTCGAAAGGGCGCTGGCAGAGGCGCAGCCGCTCATCCGCCCGCAAGATGGCGTGCAGGTCCTTCTGCTGGACGCGGAGGAAGGCATCACCGGGGTGCTCGCCGGCCAACTGAAGGAGGCGCTGAATGCGCCGGCGATCGTCTTCACGGAAGCCGAAAGCAGCGCGGGTCGCAAAGTCCTGAAGGGATCCGGGCGCAGCATTCCGGGCTTTTCGCTGTTTGACTGCCTACTGGAGATTTACACGCAGCACCCGGAATGGTTTGTCACCTGGGGCGGGCACGCCGGCGCCGCCGGGGTGTCTATCTACGCGGAGCATCTTGACGCGTTCCGCGAGGCGGTCAACCGGGTGTTCGCGGCAGCCGACATTCCCGAACAGGCTGTCTTTTACCTGGGCGAGGTCGAGGAGCACGAACTGGATGTTCTGAGCCGGCAGTTCGAATGCCTGGCGCCCTTCGGGCATGGCCACCCGCGGCCGCACCTTCTGCTGCGGGCCGTGGTCATGGACAAGCAGGTATTCGGGCAAAAGCAGAACCATCTGCGCCTTTACACCGAAGGAGGATCGGAACTGACCATGTTCCGCGGCGCCGGTGTCATGGTTGAACTCGGCAAACCGGCAGAGGTGTTTCTTACCGTCGGGCGCACGCATTTTGCCGGCCGGGACCGCCTGGAATTGCTGGTGTCGGATATTTTCCAATGACGCGACGACGAAGGGGAGGAATGGGAGAAATGGAGCAACAGGTTGAGATCAGCGCAAGACCGTTTGACTGGAGGAAGGTGTCGCTGCGGGTTTTCCGGAAGGATCGGAGCGACATGCACATCCACGTTTTGGATCTGGACGGCGACATGACGCTCACCAACGCCGCGGATCCCGAATTTTTCGGGAGATTGGCGAAGGAACTGACCTCCATGCAGCCGATCCTGCCGGAAGTGGTCACGTGGTTTCTGTACCACACGGACGGGTATGTATCGTCCTATTACGGAGGAAACGACTTCCGGCACGTGCCGCTGGAGGACCCGCGGCTTCATGCGCCGTTTGTCGAGGTCATGCGCCGCCGCCGCGAGACGCGGTAAAAAGGCGGAAGGGAATTCCCTTCCGCTTTATGCCTGGAGGGGGTTTGCATGGACTGGAAAGAGCAACTGGCCATGGTGAAAGACGTGCTTTTTCCCGATGCGGAGTCTCCGTGCGCTGCAGACACCGCGGCCGCTTCCGCGCCGGCCGGACACCGTTTCGAGCGGCACTTGCGCGGCGGATGGGTGCCGGACTGGCAACTGTACATCCCGGAGACGATCGTCCGCTCGCTGGATCTTTGTCACGGGGACTTAATCGGTCGCGACGAATCCGGCCGGATTTTTGTGGTGGAACGGAAAGGGGAATCCATCCCGCGGGTTGAAGTCAGGTTCGGAATACTGGAAGGCGTTGGCGAAGACTGGGTGGTCCGGTCGTTTGTAAGCCCGGTTGGGGGCAAAATCCTGCCGCTTTATCATGGCGGCCCGCCGGCGCCTGAAGAAGCCCCACTGGGTGGTCGAGAGCATGGGCATCAAGTCCGTGTTTCTGGGGGTTTCGTCTGCGCTGGGGCAGGAGGTTTGCCGTTTTGCTTGATTGGACGGGTTTTTGTCTGCTAAAATTTGAATATCGGAATCATTTTGGAATACCGTATCCGACAATGAAGGAGGGAAAAGACATGATTTGCCCTTCGTGCAAAAAGGGCGAGTTGCGCCTGGCGGTCGGGAAACTGGTCTGCAACCGGTTTCCGGTTTGCCGGCACACCGAAGCGGCGCCGGCAGGGTCGTCCGCGGCGGGGTTGACTTACGTGGTCGTGGACTACGAGACGACAGGCACCTCCAACAGCGCCAAGATCATCGAGATCGGCGCGGCGAAGGTTCGGGATGGCGTCATCGTGGACGAATTCAGCACGTTCGTCAATCCCGAAATGTACATTTCGCCCATCATCACCGAGATCACCGGCATCACCAATGCCGATCTGATGGGCAAGCCCACAGAGCGGGAAGTTTTTCCGAAATTCATGGCGTGGCTGGAGGATGTGGACCTGTTTGTGGCCCACAACCTCCCGTTTGAGGCCCGGATGACGAAGGAGACGTGCAAGCGCCTGGGGATTCCGAATTTCCAGGGGAACGGGATTTGCACGCTGGCGCTGGCGCGCAAGGTCTTGCCCGGACAGAGCCACAGACTGGGGGACCTGTGCGCATACTTCGGAATTCCGCTTTCCAACGCGCACCGGGCGATTTACGACGTGCGGGCGACGGTGAGACTGGCGGAAATCCTCATGAAGAACGACCAGTTCTCGCCGAGGCCTTTCTCGGAATTTTGCAAAGGATAACAACCTCGCTGAACTTCAGCGGGGTAATTTTTTTATGGCCAAAAATATGGGGTCATAACTTTTTTCGTTTTGGCGTATGCTTCGTAATAAAGCGGTTTATTTGCCTGTTTTTCCACAATATCATGTGGATAACTGCAACATATGAACATTTTTTCGTTGCATGATTATTATTCTCTTATCTGTTTAAAACTGATTGATAGAAACCTGATTAATTGTTTAGGCCGTAAAAAACCCTTGACCGGCGCGGGTTTTGCGCCCTGAAGGCCAAACATATGGGGCGAATGGCCAAAGATAAGGGGCGGATGGCCAAAAATAAGGGGTGAATGGCCAAACAGAAGGGGTCAAAAGCCAAAAATAAGGGGCTTGAAGGCCAAAAAAATGGGGCGAGCCGTTTGAAAGGCCAAAAATAGAGGGTGAAAGGCCAAAAAAAAGGGGCGGAAATGGAAAATATTGGGCCGTTTTTTACCGGAAAGGCCAAAGAAAAGGGGTGAAGCGGGGGTTTTGACGCCGTTTCACCCCATATTTTTGTCCTTGGAGAGGTGAGCGGGGCAGAACGCCCCATATTTTTGGCCATTGCCATGCCCCATTTTTTTGGTCATTGGCTGCGGGCGTGTGAATCGACCCCTTATTTTTGGTCTTTCGTTTGGGTGACCCCATTTTTTTGGCCTTTGGAGTGAGTGACCCCATATTTTTGGCCTTTGGAGGAAATGTCGAGCCAAAGCGGAAATTGTGATATAGTAGAGGCGGGAGAGAGGGGGGGAGAATGGCATGGCGTCCTCCACGAAAAAACCGGCAGATTACGTTATTGAGGAAGACGGGCAGTTGTCTCTGAAAATCGAGGAGACGCCCGCGGAGATCAAGGATTATTACTGGGTTACCCAATCCAATGAGTTCATCAACCTGCGGCACAATCTCGACCTGATGGAGCGGCGCATCATTTTTTCCCTCGCCGCATTGGTCCAGCCGGATGATGAAGAATTCAAGACGTATACCATCCACGTGAAGGATTTGGCGGACCTGTTGGGTTACAAGGGCAAATCCCTTTACGAACGGGTGGAGAAAACGATCGACCAGTTGCAATCGAAGCAACTGGTGTTTGAAAACGACAAAATTCTGCAAAAAATTACCTGGATTCAGTCGGCAACCTACATGAAGGGCGAGGGCCGGGTGCGGATCAAGTTGTCGGAGGATTTGGCGCCGTATTTCCGGAACTTATCCAACCGTTTTACCCGGTACCGTCTCAAGTACGTGTTCAAACTGCAATCCGTCTACTCCTGGCGGATGTATGAACTGCTGAAAGAGCGGGAGTTTCGGAAAGAGCGCATTTTGACGGTGCAGGAACTCCGGGACAAACTGGAGATTCCTCCGGGCAAATACAAGGGGAACAAGCATTTGCGGATCCTGATTGACCTGACGCAGAAAGAGATTGAGGAAAAAACGGACATCCGGTTTACATATGATGTGTACAAGCGCAGGGGCCGCGCGATCGAATCGTTTATCTTTCGCATCGAAGAAAACAGGAAAAACGCGTTGTTGGAGAAGGAAGCGATCAGCCACGACGCAGAGAAGTTGCTGACAATGCTGGCCAAGTACGGCATTCACCGAAAAAAGGCGCTCCAGTTGGCCACCAGGTATCATCCGTTCTACATAGAAGACAACGTTCGGTACGTCCTTGGGACGGTGCCGGAAAAAAACATACGGAATTTATCGGGGTATATCATCAAGGCCATTGAGAACAATTATGCCGGGTCCAGTTATGACAAACCTTACGATGACGCGCTCTTCGGCATGGAGTTGCACCACGTGCACGAGGAACTGGAAGAACTAACCAAGACGGACATTGAAACCCTGAAAAAGGTCGTGAATACCTACCAAAACCTTCTGCTTAGGGGGAACATCAAATCCGCCGATCAGATTGATCGGATCGGCCGGGAACGGGAACAAACGCTGCTTAAAACGCTGGACACCATCCAGGAGCGCAGAAAAAGGCAGAACAAGCCTCCGCTGCTTCTTGAGGATCTTCAGGACCCGCTGCTTCGGAACATTTACGAAAAGTGGGAACAGTTGCAGGTTGAAAAAGAAAATGTTTCGTGACGGGAGAAAATCTCCCGTTTTTCATTTTCTTTCTTGACGAATATCGTAATTTTGATAGAATAACGTTATAGAATGCAATTGCATTCGCGCGGCGTTTTTGTCGTGACGGGGCACCCGGCCGCGGCATCCGCAACGTTCTCCGTTTGGAGGATTAGTGGGCTAAACGGCCTGCAGGATGTCGCGTCCGGTGCCCGCGGGAGGCGAAAACACGGCCTGCGCGCCTTTCATCCGGGGCCTTGGGGAGCATATCGGGCGCGGAAACTCTCCTCCCGCCTCTCGTTTATGCCGCAAAACCGCGGAAGGGAGTTGCGGAAGATGAAAAAGAGCCAGCAGCCGAGACAGCCGCAGGAACGCGATCGGGAGCGTTCCGGCCGATCAGGCGGATGAATTTGTGCGGGCCGTTGCGGAACGGCTGCATGCGCTGGGCGTACCTTGTGATGCATACGTCAAGCGGATCGGGAGATCGGAAAGCCGCAGGATCGAACTCCTCCCGTGCCCGCTTGCGGAAGAGATCCGCGCGCTCAACCCGAAACGCCGTCCGGAACCGATCGGCATTTTCCTGGAGCCGCGGGAATGGTCGGACGAGATGGGGGTTTGGATCTACTTTACCGTTCGCCGCAAGGCGCTGACCCGCTTCCGCCGCTTTTGTTTGGATACGCTGTTTGACGTTGGGCCGACTGGCGGGAAAGATCAAAACGAAGGAGGATTCCGTTCATGACGCTGGACGAAATTCTGGTTCTTCAGCCCGGACCGAAGATGGATGCACTGGTGGGGGAACAGATCATGCGGGAATGCCGTCATGAATTTGTGTGGATCGGGCCGCACCCCTGGGAATACGGGTGCGTGAAGTGCGGAATGGAGGATAGAAGCGATACGAAGCCGCTGTATATCGTCGGCAAGGACCGGCCGTACTCCACGGACATTTCCGCCGCATGGGAAGTCGAAAAGGAGATGGACCGGCGGAATCTTCGCGTCGCGTACACCCAGGCGCTCCAACTGGTGATCCGCAGCCGGAAGGAATACGCCACGACGTTCGATTACGTCCACGCTTCGCCCGCGGACCGCTGCAAGGCGGCGCTGCTGGTGGTAACCCTCGGCGCCGAGCGGTTTGAAGGCATGGCCAGGGCAGGCTGAAAAGGGAGAAAACGGAGATGGCGGTTCTCCCGCATGATGATTTTCACACGCTCGCTGTCGCCTGCGTACGCGCGTTTACTCCCAAGCATCCGGACAATGCCCATAAAGCCATCGAGTTTGACCTTGACATCGACGGTGAACCGTTCACGCTGCGCGCGTGGGCGCCGAGCAACTACCGCCAGGTCTGGGGGCGCCTTCCGGAGCGGCTCCGGACAAGGCTCCCGGGCCGGCGGTCTTTTGGCGAATGGGCGCTTCTTGCCGACCACGACTCCGGATGGACGAGCGCGTTCAATGTCTTCGACTGCGCGCGGCCGCCCGAATATGGCGTGGAACTGGCGCGCGTCCGGACAGGGGATTTTCAGAAAGAGGGAACCCATTTCTTTTGATGCTTGCCGCACGGCTCTGCGTGCGGCTTTTATGCATCGTCAAAATATCACGATATTCAAAAAAAATTACAAAATGATTGACTGCATAACAAAAGTGATATAGAATGAAATCACAATATTGGAATAACGTAATATAATCCATCCAAAAAGAGAGGTGATGTCCTTGCCGGATGCGTTGAGCAGCGAGACAGGTTTTGCGGAGCAAACAGACTGGTATCCCGATTTGTCCCGTATCATTTCGGAACTGGTGGAAAAACGAAAGGAGAAGCGGATCTCCCAGACGGAACTTGCCGGCATGACAGGCATGCCGCAGCCGGGGATCGCGCGACTGGAGAAAGCGGCCCGGCCGATGTCGTCAATGCGGTCCGGCGCGCCCAATCTGGGAACCGTGCTTCGGGTCGCGCATGCGCTCGGGTATACGCTGACCCTGGTTCCCCTTGAAACGCTGCGACCGGAAGATCTCGTGAAAAGAGTCGAAGGCGCATGATATTTGAAACGATCCGAATGATCTTGTGCTGCTATTTCCTGGCGCAAAGCGGCGCAACGGTCTACCGCATCGCCATCTGGCTGATTCTCGGGGAACCGGCGTCCGCAGCATACTGGCTGGTTTCGCTCGTTTTTTACGCGATCATCCTGTACGCGTTTTTCAGGGAAGAATGCAGGGAAATCCTGAATGCACTCAAAAAACGGCGATGACCTCATGCCGAAGTGACGGAATTTGGCAGACGTGCCGGTCTCAAAAATCGGCTTTTGCGGGTTCGAATCCCGCCTTCGGCACCATGACACCATGCGGGTGTGGCGGAACCAGGCAGACGCGCCCGGCTCAGACCCGGGTTTTGTGGGGGTTCGAATCCCTCCGCCCGCACCAATCATTTCGTGTTCCACCGAACAGCCGGAGGCACCATTTAGGGATATAGCCAAGCGGTAAGGCGGCGGACTGTTAATCCGCGAGCGCAGGTTCGAATCCTGCTATCCCTGCCATGGCCTCATAGTCAAGCGGTTTAAGACACCGGTCTTTCACGCCGGGAACGCCGGTTCGAATCCGGCTGGGGTCACCATGGGTTGATAGCATAGTTGGTCTATGCGCCGGTCTGAAAAACCGGAGATAACGGTTCAAATCCGTTTCAACTCACCATTATTCGGCGCCCGGCCGCCAATCGGCGAATACGATTGTCAAGCGCGCATGAACTTCCTCCGTTCGGTCGAATTCTCGCCGGGCGCCCATTTTCAAAATCCAAAACATTTTTGGATGACACGGAGGGTTGGCCGAGTTGGTCGAAGGCAGCGGTTTGCTAAACCGCCAGTGGGTCAAAAGCCCTCTCGCTGGTTCGAATCCAGCGCCCTCCGCCATTTGGAAGGTTGACAGAGTGGTAATGTGGCGGTCTTGAAAACCGATGCCGGGCCTTGTGCCCGCGGGGGTTCGAATCCCTCACCTTCCGCCATGGGCAGTTAGCGCGTAACCGGAAGCGTCCCCGGCTGTAACCCGGGTGGCCGAAAGGCTCTTGGAGGTTCGAGTCCTCCACTGCCCACCATAAGGGCTTGGTGCAGTGGCAGCACAGCGGACTCCAAATCCGCAGGCGCAGGTTCGATTCCTGCAGCCCTTGCCAAAGTTGGATGACAGAAGTCCATGCGGGCATGGTATATGGGTTGTGCCGCAGTCTGCCAGACTGCTGAAGCGGGTTCGAGTCCCGCTGCCCGCCCCAAAAAATTATGGGGTTTCCCGCCGCGAGTGCCCAAGGGCGCGCGGCAATCGGACAGCAGGCTGCGGAGTTGCCCACGGGCGCCGCAGCGGCCCCAAGAATCAAGCGGTCTTGGTATATGGGTTGTGCCTTGGCCTTCCAAGCCAAAGAAGCGGGTTCGAGTCCCGCAGACCGCTCCACGGCCTCATAGTCGAGTGGTCAAGACGCCGCCGGCTTGTCACGCCGGTAGCGCGGGTTCAATTCCCGCTGGGGCCGCCATATCGCGGTAACAGGCGCGCATCCGGTCTCATAAGCCGGGTTGCGCGGGTTCAAGTCCCGCTACCGCAACCATTATGGGATTCTAATAGGCTAATCAAGGGATGGGTTTCCCTGAATGCAGTCGCACTGCAGGAGCCTGGCGGTTCGAGTCCGCGGTTTCCCCCTATCGGGAGTTAGCATAATGGCAATGCACCGGGCTTTGACCCCGGCGATGAGAGTTCGATTCTCTCGCTCCCTGCCATTGGGGCGTGGCGCAGCGGCAGCGCATTCCCCTGATAAGGGAAAGGTCGCTGGTTCAAATCCAGCCGCCCCAACCATATATGCCGGCGTAGTTCAATTGGCAGAACGGCTGCCTTGTAAGCAGCGTGTTGGGGGTTCGAGTCCTCTCGCCGGCTCCATCTGACAGGCGCCCGCCACCGGGCTTTGCCTGATGGCGTTCGTCGGGACGTAGCGCAGTTTGGCAGCGCACCTGGCTTGGGACCAGGGGGCCGCAGGTTCGAGTCCTGCCGTTCCGACCATACATGCGGATGGGTACTCAAGAGGTCGAAGAGGCCGTGCTGGAAACGCGGCAGGGGGCCACGCCCCGCGCGGGTTCGAATCCCGCCCCATCCGCCATATCTCATGCGCCCGTAGCCGAACGGCAGAGGCAACAGGTTGAGGACCTGAAATTTGGGGGTTCGAATCCCCCCGGGCGTATCAACGATAGATACCCAAGCGGCAAGGCGGCGGACTGCAAGTCCGCGACCGGGGGTTCGAATCCCCCTCTATCGTCCTTTCCGAAACTTCACTGGGGGCGTTCGACATCTTTCGCCTTCCGTTATGAGGAGGCTGCCGCCTGACCGGCAAAATCTGCAGTCTCCTCTGGTGTGCAGAAATGTTCAACCCGGAAGAAATCCGCGCCTGGGAAGCGTCCGTGGAAGAACGCATTCGCAAGCGCCTGTTCCAACCGAAAGGGAATCCCCGCGATCCCCGACAGAAAGCCATGCTGAAACACCGGAGACGGGGATTGGTGCTGTTCAAGGAATCGAAGCCGGCGCGAAAGATCCATCAGCGGCATTTCAGGATGCGGACCAAACAGCATCTTTTGCGGGAAGAGGACTGGGCACCGGTTCCGCATGACTACAAAACCTACGGAAGAATGACCTGGTAAGAGGCGGCCTTTTGCCGCCTTGTTTTTAAAACGCCAGGGACGATCTTTTCGTCTGGTTCCGGATTCCGGATGATTACCTGCAGTACCTGACCAATTCGGCGCAGCAGCCCCGTCTCCGCCTGCGGCCGCTTATGAGGTGATGTCTGTGGAGGAAAAGGCGCGAAGCGGCGTTCGCCCATGCGTCAGCATGGACGGAAAGACGCGCAGCGATCTTCGGCCGGGAATGGAGGTGGACATTGTCCTCAAGAAGGACCAGCCTACGGGGAGGCTTACCCGCGGCATCATCAAGGAGATTCTGACGAATTCCCCGTACCACCCGCGGGGCATCAAGGTGCGCCTGACGGACGGGCGCGTCGGGCGGGTGCAGCGGATTATAAGTCCGTCGCTTTCCGGCATGAAACTGTGGGATCTGCTCATCGCCGTGCGGGCGTATGAATCGCTTACGGCGCTTTCCCGCGCGTTTCAGACCGGGGAACTTGCGGTGGACGGGGAAGAGATCCGGGATCCGGAGCATGTGCTTCCGGACGGGCGGCACATCATCCGGCTGGGCGCCCGCCGGTCCTGCGAGGTGCTGGTAGCCGGCGGGCAGGTGGACAGGCGCAGCGTTCGGTTCATGGGATGACCGGCGCGTTATTCCCTTCTTGACCGGGAGAAGCGGCGTCGCCCCCGAGTCTCCTTATGCCGTCCTCACCAGACGGCGATTTTCCGACGGGGAAGGGGCGACTCGTATGACAATCAACGGATTCCGCGTTGAAATTGAAATTCTCCCCATTACCACTCCGGGGAAAAGCATTCGTTATGCGATTACCGGGAAAAACGGGGAGGTCACGAAAGGCGGCGCGGACACGCTGCGCGAAGCCATGCGGGACATCATCGGCACGGTCATTCGCGCCTGTGCAAGGCAGACGAAACGCGAAGAAAGAAGGGCGTCCTAGAGGCTTTGGCCTCTCCCTTTATCTGATATGTTTCGGGTTTTAAGGCGGCAAAATGATTGAAATTGTGGTTTGAATAACGGTATAATAAAGGTATAGCGTAACAAAATAGGTTTCGGAATGATTATGGGATGGAGACATCCCGTATTTTTAAAGGCCCGAAAGGAGTGACGCCATGAAGACGCTGGGCATCAGGAAAGCGTTGGTCCTGCTTTCTCTCGTGATGCTGCTGGTTGCCGCCGCAACGCCGGCCCTCGCGGAAACGACCATCGAGTACGAGGTCACGATCGAAGAGCCGACGATCGGTCTTACGGTGATCAACGAAACGGATGTGAAAGGCAGCGTCGCCCGGGATGACAACAAACCCTTCTGGGTCGGGTTCGTGAATACCTTCCAGAACACCGGCAATGTCATCGGCGCACTGAGCGCGAAACTGGATGAGGTTCCGGAAGGACTCGGCAACGCGCTTCTGACAACTCCGACGGCTTCCGGTGATTTCATGCTGTCCACGGTGGAATTGGATTTGGAAGACTTCTTGGTCGTCGGTGAAGACGTCGAATTCGCCACGGACCCGGTGGAAGTCAACGAAATCTACGCAAACAACAGCATCAGCATGCTGACCAAGATTACCTTCGGTCCCGGAACGTCGGCCGGCAATTACGTCTTCCCGGTCACTTGGACGCTTGCTGCGAAGTGATGCCGGCGCGCGCCCGGAAGAACGGGCGCGTTTATCCGGAATCCGGCACGCCCGGAATCCGGGAGTTTGACGGAGGAGAGAGTCTTATGAGCAACCACATCCAGATGATCGACATACCCGGTTTCCGGCTTATGCGCCAGCGATTGGTGGTCAGGATGATGATGATGGCATACTTGATGTTGCTTGCCTTCATCCTGCCACTTGTGCCGCGGGTCGAAGCCCTGACCAGCGGCCTGGAACTTTCTCCGGCGAAGATGAGCATAGATCGCCCCGTCCACCCGGGAGACCGGGTGGCGCTCAAAAGCATCAAGGTCACCAACACGGGGGACTCGGCGGCCCAAATCACCATCACGCCGCACGGAGCCATCAAGACCGATGTGACGACCATGACGCTTGACCCGGGCGTCAGCGGCTGGTTCGAGGCTTGGCTGGAGGTGCCGAAAGATGCCGAAGCGGGGCAGCATGAAGACACCATCGACGTGAAGGCGGTAGGTGCCGACAAGATGAACAACATCATGCTGCAGGTCATTGTCCGGTACGAAACAACAGCGGCTTCCGCATCTTCCGGCAGCCTGATGGCTGCCATCTCCGAAAACGGCGTCTATGTGTCCGCGCTTCTGTTCGTGCTTGCTTCCTGGTTCCTGCTGAAGGCCGTGCGACGGCCGTCGCCAAGACGCCGGATGATCGCGGCGGGCCGTTCCCAGCCCGCGCATCTTGCGCGGCTGCAAAGCATGGTGCAGCCGCAGAGCATGGTGCATCCATGGTACTCTCCGCATGTGCCTCTTTCCGGTTCCTCCCATCCGTCTCATCTGCCGCCTCCCGCATTGCCTTACACACCCGCATCCGGCTCCTATCCGCAACAGGCTTCACCTTTCCCTGAAAACAACACTGGCCTTTCGCTGTCCGAACGCCTTAGAGCCTACGGACGTCAGGAAGGGGGAAATGAAGCATGATCTGTGCATCCGGCCGGCGCCGCTTTCTGGCGCATCTTATTGACGCGTTTCTGCTCGGCGGTGCGCTGGGGTTCGGGCTTGCCCTTTGGGTGCTCGCCAACCCGTCTCCGGAACTTGCGGCCTACCTGAACGGTGAATCGTCCGCTTTGCCCGTAATCACGATCCCCGGCTGGTACTGGCTTTTCTGCCTGGCGGCCGCCTGGGTCTATTACGTGCCGTTTGAGGTGTCCGGGCTGCAGGGGTCTTTTGGCAAATTCTTCGCCGGCATCCGTATGGCCGATCTGAACGGCAACCCTCTGACCTTCGGAAGGGCGAATCTTCGGTTCGTCTGCAAGGTCGCCGTCGGCGCCCTGTATGGCGCATTTGCGTACCTTCTTTCGCTTCTGGGGGCTTTGGTTTCCCCGCTTCTTTCATTCGCGCTCGCCATTGCGGGGATCTACACGGGATACATTGTGGTAGCCAAAAGCCCTGCCAAACAGGATTTGCATGACAAATGGTCCGGAGTGGTATTGCTCCGAAGGGATTCGTAAGGAGGAATGCCCATGTTTATCCAGGTGCCTGTCGAGCGCATGTATCCGGATGTCCAACTTCCGAAGTACCAGACGGCGCAGGCGGCCGGCTGCGACCTGCGCGCCTATTTGCCGGAAGGGGAACTGGTGCTGGAGCCGGGACAAAGGGCGCTTGTTTCCACCGGCCTCAAAATGGCGGTCCCGGAAGGCTACGAACTGCAGATCCGCCCGAGGAGCGGCGAGGCCTTTAGGCGCGGCCTGACCGTTCTCAACGCTCCGGGCACGATCGACGCCGACTACCGCGGCGAAATCAAGGTGCTGCTCGTCAATCTGGGCGAAGAAGACATTGTGATCCGCCATCAGGACCGGATCGCCCAGGGTGTCTTCTGCGCCGTGCCGCAAGCCCGTTGGCTGGAACTCGGCGAAGGCGAGGAACTGCCGGACACAAGCCGCGGGGAAGGCGGATTCGGACATACGGGCAAGTGACGCTTGCCCTTATCGGATTTTTTTTCGAAGGGGGACTCATGATGCTGTTTCAGGTGTGGGACAAGGAAAAGCAGCGGATGATTACCCCCGGGACCAACCTGGAAGAACTGGCCAGGGAAGTGGATCTCCCTATCCCGATGGACGTGGACGGCATCTACGTCGGCATGGACGGAACGCTTGCGCTTTTGGACGAGTGCGGCAATTACGTCTTCCTGGACGGCCGGCGCTTTCAGATTGTGTGGGGTGATCGCCCGGGAAACGGCGCGCGCACGGTAATGCCCGTTCCGGAAAAAGCGGAAACGTATGCCCCACTTTTTCCGGGGGGCCGGCTGCTGAAAAAGGTGCACGTACAACCTTGAAAGAAAAACGTAAAAATAATAGAATAAAAGAGCATATTGCGTATAGCGGAACATAAAAACGTGATGCGGCGGGGTGAATGACGAACGCCTTCAGACGCCGTCTGATGGCGGACGCCTGATTGCCAGAGCGCCGGTATTCCTACTGGAAAGCGCCGCGCAAGGGGCCGATGCTCCTGAAGGAAGTGCGGAAAGTGTTTGCTGGCCGGAATTCCGCGATTTTCGAGGACAACGCGGGCCGGCGGTACGAAGTATCCATTGAATCGACCTCTGAAGAATCGGAGCAAATTACCATCCGTCTTCCCGACAGCAGCGTGAAAACTTACGGGGATCGGGATATGGCGTTTTGCTTCCTGATCCAAAAATGCCTGGTTGTCCGCGTCGTGTGATGCGGCGGCGGGCTTATCGCCCGGATGCAGCGGGCGGATTGAGACCGAAACAGGGAGGGAATCATCTTGCAGACGATCTCGCTCATGACGGCCATCCCGCTCCGGGATGCGATCCGGAAAAGGATCCTGGAACTGACCGAGGAACTGGAGCGGGTGTCCACGGTCACCTTCGCCAAAGGGGAAACGCCGGAGCCGCATGACCGTTCGGTGGAGGACGTGCTGGCCGACCTGGAGAAGGCGCAGGAAGACTACCGCACGCTGGATCTCCTGGTAACAAAGGCGAACGTGACGAACACGATCCATTGGAACGGCCGCGAAATGACCATCCTGGAGGCCATCGAACTCAACAAGCAGAACCGGGAGAAGATCAACCTGTACACGCGGATGGCCAAACGCCCGAAGACGGAGCGGGCGCAGCCGCGCGGCGTGCTCGGCAATGCCGCGGACCTGATCGCAAAGACGACCTACGATCCGGCCGAATACCGGGAGAAGGCGTCGAAACTGACGCGGCAGGCCAATCTCCTGTCTGCGCTCATCGACGAGAAAAACGTCGAAGTGAGAATCCCGTTCGACGCCAGCCGCTATCTGGGCGCTTAACGCGTCCGGTTATGCCCGGCTTCCGGATTCCCCGGATCCGGGCGGGCAGGAAAGTGCGGGCAACGCTTGGTGCCTGGGCGTATCAGGCACGCTGGCATGGAACCTGCATGCCACCGATCTTTGTGAACACGTCAGGTATGAAACGGATCACGCCTGACGGGTTACGGGATGACGGATTTCGGATGACGGACGGACCATTTGGAGCGACATGGCCGTCGCAAGTTTCTTCGTGTATCCGCCCCGTTTCCTGCTCTTTTTCGGCCTGCGGTCTCGTTCCCAGGAACGCGACTTTTCCCGCTTCGTCTCCCTCCGGGGAGGGCGACGGGCGGGATTCGGGGGCCGAACGCTTCAGCATTCCCCCGATGCAGTTTGTGCGTTTACAAGAACGGCTGTGCCTTTGCCTTACACTGCTCAACCTTGCGGGCAAAGTGCGAGAGGACTTGGAAAAAGCCCTGAAGGGCGGATCGCGCTCGGCAGGAAAAAAACTTCGCCGTTCGGGGGAAACAAAAAACGCCACGAAAACGTGGCGTTTTTTATTTTCCCAGATTCCACACGTACCCGTACGGCCCCTCGAAATCGGGATCGCCCAGTTTCTCCCGGGTCCGTTTTGCGGCCTGCCGCATGGCCGGCTCTTCTTTTTTGGGCCAGATCAAAAAGTCCGGGCGGGCGGTTTCGATTTCTTCCCAAAGCAGGTCCGTGTTCCCCTGGAAGATGAGTCGGCTGCGCTCGGCGGCGGTGAGGCCGGATGGGGAACGGGCCAAATCATGCACGAACGGGTCGAATCGCCCGTCGGCGAGAATCCGGCCGCCCGAGAAGAACACATACCCGGAAGCGGCGTATGGCGCAAGCACCTTGGGATGGTCGGCCCCGGTTTCCCGGATGTACGCCATCTCCCGGACCGGGATGGACGGTTCGTATGAGGGAAGCGGGCTTATCCAAGCCAGCGCGGTGCTGATCAGCATGCCGGCCACTCCCGCCGCGGCCGCGGCCATGGCGACCCGTTTTGCCGGCGCAAATCGGCTGCGCGCGCCGGATTGAACCGGCAGAAAATACGGCAGAAACAGCGCGATCCAGGCGAATTGCCGGATGGCGGTCATGCCGAGCAGCAGGATGCCGGCGGAAAGCGCAAAGTGGTACAGCGTGCGCGGCGCATGCCGCACCATGCACCAGAGATAGGCGAGCAGAATCCCGGCAAAGAGGGGGTTGGTGACCGGCACCGGTCCCCATTCGGGAATTTCCGCCGTGAGCGGGTGGCTGGACACAAGCAGCACGTACAGGATTGTCTCTGCCCCGCCTGGATTGAGCAGGCCGCCGGCCGCAATGGCCGCCGTGGCCAAAACGTGTTTCCCCGTCCATTTGCGTTCCAGAAGCGTCATGAGCCAAAGCACAGGGAGAAGCGGCCACACGCCGCCGTGGAAGTTGGCGAGCGTCATTGAAACGAGGCCGAGCAGCAGGACTTTCCCCAGGGAGGGTTTTTCCTGGAACGAGCGGATCAGCACAAATGCCCACACGATGAGGGGGATCGACACCACTTGCGGCCTGATCGTAAACATCATCATGTCCACGAACGCCAACAGAAGCGCGGCCGCCGCGTACGAAAGCGGATGAATCTCTCCTCCGCGTTCCCGCGCCGCCTGGTGCAGCATGACGATCAAGCCGCCCCAAAGGAGCAAATCGCAGGCCAGGCGCAGGAGGAGGAATCCTTTCCATCCCAGGGCACCGTAAATCCACGCGGCCAGCACCTGGAATGCGGCTTCGTGCGGCACGTACGGCGCATCAAGCGCCGCGTAGGAGCCGACCGCGTTTGTGACAATTTTGCCTGTTTCCAGCATGACCTGCCCGAGCCGGATGTGCCAGAACGTATCCGGATTGCCAAAGAACAGAGGCGGAACGGAAAGGCTCGCAAACAGGAGAAAAAGCACGGCGGGAAGCCATGCGTTTCGAGCCTTGGCCAGCACGAATTTCACCGCCCTCTCAAGGCCCAGATTCGCCGGGCCATTTTGATGCCTTCCGGAAGCGCCCGGACGGTGGAGCCGGACCGGTCGGTCCAGATGCAGGGGCGCTCTTCGATCCGCAGGCCGTTCTGCACGGCTTTCAGCAGCACTTCCACATCAAAGGCAAATCCGCACTCCTTGAGGTCGCCAAAGAGCGGGGGGATTGTTTCGCGGCGGAATACCTTGGCGCCGCATTGGGTGTCGGAGAAGGGCAGGCGAAGCACTGCCCGCGTGAGAAGGCGGAAAAGGGCGGAGGAAAGTTGCCGGAGTGGAGGCTGCGGGGTGGTGATGACGCTTTGCGGAAGGTATCGGGATGCGATGACAACGTCCGCATGGCCGCCCGCCACCCGTTCATGCGCTTCGGTAAAAAACGAAAGGTCCGTGGCGCCGTCGGCGTCCATGAATCCGGCCACCGGCGCGCGTGCCCGAAGCATGCCGGTCCGCACGGCTCCGCCTTTCCCCAGGCGCCTTTCGTGCGGGATCACCACAAACGAAATCCGGTCATCATCCTGCAGGCTGGATGCCAGCGCGAGCGTGCCGTCAACCGACGGTTCCACCACCAGGACAACTTCGATCGGGCGGCGGAATTCTCCCGCCCAGCGCCGCAGCATCGAAATCGTGCGCGGCAGGCGCCGGGCTTCGTTGTAGCAGGGAATGATCAGGCTCAAATTCGGGGCATTGTCGCGATTCATGGGCACAACTCCTTCACAAAAAACGAACACGCCAAAAATGTCGGTGTATTCGATAAATGCCCCGATATTCCTATTATATCAGCGATATTCAGGCGTTCTCAAGGAACACGCGTGCACGATTTGTATGCGTTTGGCCGGTCAACCGTGTGCGAATTGTATTCAGAAAGACAGTGCTTTCTTCCCCATCGCCAGACTCTTCTTCGTCCAAAGGGTGGGGAAGAGAGCATCAGGATCAAACCTGCGATGCCAGAATCCCGTTCCCCCCTTCCCCGAATTCACGAAAACGCCGCGAACTTCCCGCCTTGACGGACCCCATCGGGAGCAAAAAGGGCAAAATATCCGGAAATTCGCGGGACTGCGGGATTTTCCGGATTTATTCCCGATAATCTCCGAACAGGAGCGATGCTCTTGAGGAAGCGGGCAAGCCGGGGAAGGGAGCGCGCGGTGCCCGATTCGCATGCCATCACCATAAACCATCAATGCATGCCATATACATCAAGCATCAATGGAAATTTGGACTGGAATTGTTGAAATAACGGAATTATAATGGAATACGGTAACATATTATTCACGACGAAGAGGTGACAGATCGTGCTTACGCCCATCTATCGGTATCTGAACATGACGGCAGCCATGATGTTCTTTTGCGCCGCTTTGGTGGCGGGCCTGAAGGCGGCAGGAGTCATCCCGACGACGCCGGATGTGCGCGACGTCTGGAACGCGGCGCTGTTTGCCGCGGCGGGTCTGGCATTTTTCCTGCTTTGCCGGCGCATCCGCCTGTTTCTCCTGAAACCGTTCCGCACCCTGTGGTATCTTTTCACCGCATTCATGATCCTGTGTTACGCCTTTTCCTGGCACGAGACCCTCACCGGCTACAACCACGCGTGGCTGGAATCGCTTATGGGCGTGGATCTGGCCATGTCCGGCTTCGAGATGGGGGCAAGTTTTCTGCAGGTAGTGCTTGCCCTGGCCGGCTGCCGGTTGTATGCCAGGCTGCGATGAGGGTCTGCCTTCGTCCGGTCTTTTCCGGACGGTTATCCAGGGGGTGAATTCCGTGAGGAAATGCGTTTTCCGGATTGAACACGTCATTCCATCCCTTTCGACGCACATCCGGGTCAGGCTGAAGATTTACGCTCCGGCATTTGCGATGGCTACGTACAGCCAGCGGGACATCCCCCGCCTTTACGTTTCATTTCCGGCGCCTGATGGAGAGAATCGGAAAACGCTCGAAAAAGCCATCGACAGGCGGTTTTTCCCGCATCTTATCCGGATTCAGGACGGCCGCGCGCATCTTGAAGAAGACCTCGACCGGCTTATGTTCACTACGTCGCTGTTTGATTGGCTGCAAAGAAAAGGGTGGGCCAGGATCGAACTGAAGGAATACCCGCGCATTCCCGGCGAATTCCCGCTTTACATCAATGCCCGCGGGTGGAGAATCCTGTACAACATGGGATCCCTTCTGCTTTCCGGGATCCGCGGATTGATCCTCAGAAAGAAAACATCCGGAGAGGAGGATCGGCTTGAAACCAAAAAGGACGCTTCGGTCTCGTGACGATTACCGGCACCAAAGGACGCGCGTGATTGCCCGGAGAATGCGGGACGTGCGCGCCGTCCTGGGCCACTCCGAATTCGAGGAACTGAAACGGCGCGGCGCACTCCGTGGTCTGGAAAACCGCCACTTTTTCGGCTGCAGTTGCACGCTTTGCAAGCGGGACAAGATTTTTGGCGTAGAAAAACCCAAATACAGGACCAAAAGGGGCGATCTTTTCGAAGAAATCGCCCTTTGATTTATATTTTGCCCATATTCCAAAAACATCACGATAAGTCTGGAAAAGTTACCAAAAACGTGGTACAATTAAGTTACGATATTCGTAATATGTCGTGGTATATGCGGTGGCACGTTAACTCTCATTTTTGTTCATTAATCCAACGGAGGGAATCCCCATGGGAAGACGAGGAGTGTTCCGGGTAAACCGCGCCATCCAAAAACTTGAGCGGGGCGCAAAATGGCTTGCCGAAGCGCACGCGCTGGCGAAGGAAGGCACGCTGGAGGCGCTTTTGGCCTACTGCCGGGTGGGGTACACGAGCGGCAACTGGCACCTGCCCAGCATCGTGACGAAATATGAGCACGGCATCAAAAACCGACTGGCACGCCTGCTGGAGAAGGAACTGCCCAAGGGGTATCACTTCCCCAAGGGAGCAAGGCGGCCGCAGGAATTCGCCCTGCATTTCCGGGGCCGGCGCGTGGCTGAACTGAACGAGCACAAGCGGACCATCACGCTGATTCGTTCGTTCGAGTGGCTGGAAGCGGAACTGACAAGTGAAATCCGATGGGCCGAAGAGAAGATGAAGGAGATGAGGGGCCGGCTCAAGCGGCTGGAAGAGGACGCGGACAAAATCCGCCGCAGCCCGTTTTACCGCTGGTTTGGGCTCGTTCGTCTCGGCCGGTTTTCCTGGATCCGTCGCGGCACTTTCGAAAATCGGATTTCGCGCATTCTGGAAGACGCACGCAAGCAGGCGGCCAACGCGGAAGCGGAATGGAGCCGGGCGCTTGACCGCTTCCCGAAGCGGGTCATCTGGTTCAACGCTTTCCGCGACACCTGGCCGGACGCTCTGCGGCGGCTTGAGGCCCTCGGGTTCAGGCTGAATACCCGCGTCATGTTTGAAACCGAAAAACAGGCGGAGAAAGACGTGAAGGAGCAGACAGCACTGGCCTGAAGGAATCACGCGGCGTTTCCGCCATGACGCGCCCCTTTCTTTGGCGAAACCTGTTTTCCGGCATTCCAACAAAGAAAGGGAGATGGACATGAAAAAGGAACGCCAACTTTTGTTCAGCGTGACATTGGCGGACTGCCGCGTCGAGACATTTCGCGCGGGCGGAAAAGGCGGCCAGCACCAGAACAAGACGGAGTCGGGCGTCCGGATCCGTCACCTGGCCTCCGGCGCCGTTGGCGAATGCCGCGAGCACAGAAGCCAGCACCAGAACAAGAAGATCGCCTTTCTCCGCATGATCCAGTCGGAAAAGTTCCGGAAATGGCACCGGCTCGAATGCGCCCGGCGGCTGGGCCGGCTGGCCGAAATCGAGCGGGAAGTCGAACGCATGATGCGGCCGGAAAACCTGCGCGTGGAAGTGCGGGTAAACGGCAGATGGGTGGACGAAAGCGCCGCAGGTGCTGGCACCATTGCTGAAAGCAATGCCGAAAAGGAACTGGCGCGGGAAGAGGCGCCGGAAAGGTGATGTTTTGGACGCAAAAAGAAAGGCGTAATATGACGGGAAAAACGTAACAGAAGGGCGGTTCACATGGGTCTTCCATTCTTGCATGCATCCCTGCGGAGCGCGCTGGAAGAGGGGGTTGCGGCACTCTTTCGGAACCCTGTCAGCGCGCCTTTTTGCAAAACACTTCCGGACGGGACGCAACTCGTGATGGATTTCCGGAGCGGGTCGCGCGACCCGCTCGCGTTTTCCTGCAGGCTGCATCGCACGGACGGAACGGTCGAGGCGTTCGATTATTCGTAACCGAAAGGGGGCGAGGCGGTGAAACCGATACTGCTGTTGGATATGGATGACACCACGGCGGATCTGAAGCATGCGTGGAGCCGGCGGATTTTGGAGCGGCACGGGTTCTACACGGACCCGGAAAAGTGGACGGACTGGAATCTGAAAAACGTCCTTCCCCGGGAGGAAGCGGAGGCCATGTATGAGGTGCTCCGGGAACCGGGCTTTTTCCGCCATCTTGCGCCGCTTCCGGGCGCCATGGCCGGCATCCGCACGCTCCACAAACACTTCCACATCATCTTTCTTTCCAAGGGCGACAAATACTGCTACCGCGACAAGCACGAATGGATCGAGGAGCACTTCCCGTTCCTGCCGCCGGACCATCACCTCATCCTGACCGGCCGGAAAGACTGCGTTATCGGAGACTACTTCGTCGATGACGCTCCCCACAACCTGTACCAATCCCCTGCGCGCACGAAGATCGTGTTCGATGCCCCCTGGAACCGTCACGTCACCGAATTCCCCCGGGTCCGCAACTGGCGCGAACTGGTGAATCTGCTCCTGTCTCTTGAGGGGCTGGCTGGTGAAAGCCGTGAGCCGGCAGTTTCTTGTGTCTGACCTCCACGGATGCTTTGACGCTTTTCTCGCCGCTCTTGAGGCGGCCGGCTTTTCGTTCGAGCGGGGCGACCGGTTGCGGATTCTCGGCGACGCGTTCGACCGCGGCCCCCCAAAGCCGCGAGATATACGAGTGGATTTGCACGCAGGAAGAAAAACATCCCGGCCAGAATCTCCAGGGGCATAACCTGCATCCGTGGCGCAGCCGTGGTTCAGGCCCCATCCCGTCATTGCCAACAAGGTCGGCATCGACGGAGGGGCCGCTTTTGAGGGCGGTGCAATCCTTCTGGTGGAGTGGCCATCGCTTTCGTTTTTCCGGATCCCGACCTCTGATTCAACCGAAAACCTGTTGGAGTGAAGGAGCATGAAACACAGCGTGAAACGAATGTTCATTCTCCTTTCTGTATTGGCCGTATTCTTTGCGGTATTCCCGGCCGCCGGGACGTCTTCCGGCCCGCAGGTTGCCGCAGAGATCGCCGCCGACGGCGGGTGGGACGACGGACTGGTCAACTGGCACACCTCAAGTCTTCCGCCCGACCAGATCAGGGCTGTGTTCAGAACGCCGGAAGGCGTACAGTTCGTCAGTTACAGCCCGTTTTGGGACGAGGAGCGGCTGAAGGAACTGCATGACATCTTCAGGCAAATGCTGATCGGCGACGAAATTCGCTACCTCTCCAAAGTCGTCATTTCCAATGAACTTTCCCTCTTCACGCAAGGCGCCTATTTCCCCGCCTATTACCGTTACGGCGACCGATATGAACTGGCGCCGGGCCGCGTCATCGTCCTCTACAAGGACTTCCGCTCCACGGAAGCCATCGCTTCCACGCTCGCGCATGAATACGGGCACCATTTCACCCACTACTGGATCACCAAGAAAGAAGGAAAATGGCCGGACGATCCGAACACCGGATGGGCAAAACTTCGGGATCTTTCCGATTATCCGGTTGTTTGGGCCGGATCCGGGCTTGAGGAAACGCGCAAATGGATGCCGCAGGAAATCATGGCTGACGAATACGCTGTTTTGTTCGGTCCGCCCGTGCTCAGAAACACGCTGGTGGGAAAGAATGAGACGAGCCTGCTCGGTCGCGTCGAAAACGACCTGATCGCTCTCCCCGACAACGATCCCCGCATTCGGGAATACTGGCTGAATCTTTCCGGTCTTAAGACACCCTCGTTTGAACCTCTGAACCCTCCGGTTATCATCTCCATCCAGGCGATCAAGCACCCGTATGCGTACAAGTGGGATTACCTTGTCGAGTTCGAGCCGGCCACCGATGATCCCGATCGGCAGAAGCGGATTCAATACTTCGTCCGCTGGAAGCACGCGATTTTCGACGGTCAGTCGGTTCCGGAAACCGGCGTCACCCGGGTTCTTTACTCACGATACACATCCGATAAGCGAAATCCGAACTTTGAAGAGCCCAGATGGAAGGGATACTTTGCCGTTTACGCCTTTGATCCGGTAACAGGCCAGTTTGTCAAAAGTGATTCCGCATGGTTTGACTTGACTCGTCAAGACAAACCGGTGTCGCTGCGGGATCCATATGATCCACCTCGTTCCGTTTTGCAAATCGTTTTCGAGACAAGAAACGACTTTTGAAAGGCTTGAAATGAATATCGTAACATAATTAAAATAAAGGAACAAAACTATATTTGGAGCGACAAAGAAGGAGGAATATGCATGAAGCGCGGGGATGTTGTCATGGTGTTGACGCCTGTCAGCCTCCATGGTTCTCCGATTGAAAAAGAGAAGCCGCACGTAGTCGAAGAGATCTGGCCCGAAACCGGAAAAGCCTTTGTCAGGCCGCAAGACGCTCCGGAAGGGCAGGAACGCATTGTTCTGCTGGAGGAACTGATCCCTTGGCGCGACGGCCTCAACTGGGAACTGGAATGGCTGAGGTCTCTGAAGAAGCGCAAGGAAAGGGAAATCAGCAGGAAGCAGAGAGAGTTGAGCCGGATCGAACGGAGGATCGAGGAGATCCAGAAAGACGACCCGAGCCAATTGCGGTTTGAGGTCGTTGACGGCCGACTCGACCTGAGTGCTTGCGTCGGATAAAGACCATGCTGCGGCGTTCCCGAAACGGTGGGTTGCTTTCTGGCGGCCCACCGTTTGCGGTGCTTGCCGATTGGGGGGAGAGTGTTTCATGGCGGGAATGCTGATTACATTTGAAGGCGTGGAAGGAAGCGGGAAGACCACGTTGGTCGGGATGGTTTCCGACCGGCTACGGGCCTGCGACCGAGAAATTGTCGCCACAAGGGAGCCGGGCGGCGTGGCAATCGCCGAGCAAATCCGCGCCCTCATCCTGGACGCGAAAAACGCGTCGATGGATCCGCGCACGGAGGCGCTGCTTTTTGCGGCGGCCCGCCGGCAGCACTTCGTGGAAAAAATCCGGCCGGCGCTGGACCGCGGAGCCATCGTGCTGTGCGACCGGTTCGTGGATTCGAGCCTGGCCTACCAGGGAATTGCCCGCGGCATCGGCGCGCAGCGGATTTTGGAAATCAACCAGTTCGCCACCGATTGCCGCATGCCGGATCTGACGTTTTACCTGGACATCGAGCCTGAAAAGGGGCTGGCACGCATCGCAAAAAACGGGCGCCGGGAAGCCAACCGTCTGGACATGGAGAAACTGGAGTTCCACCGGAAGGTGCGGGAAGGCTACCTTTGGGTGGCCAAACAGTTTCCGAATCGCATCGTCGTGCTGGACGCGGAAAAGACGCTGGACCAACTGGCCGAAGAAGTCGTTTCCCACGCAAAAAACCGAATCACTTGCTGAAACCCGTCATTGGACGGGGTTTTTATTTTGTCATCATGTTCTGTAATAGTTACGCTATTCTTCAAGATATGATAGAATAAAATTACGATATTCAAAAATAATCACGATGGAGAAGGAGAGATGAAAGATGAGCAGCAACCCCTTGCGTGTGGTGGTATCGGTCAGCGGCGGCATAGCCGACGTGGACATCTGCCCGGACGGCATTACGGTTGTCATCCTGGACTATGACGGCCTGGAGGAAAACATCGCGGACAATCTGCGCCATGTGCGGAACCGGTTTTCGGCCAGCGGTTTCGACGCGCTGGTGGAAGCCGCAAGAAGGCACGTGGTGGAGATGATCCGCGGCGGACAGGCGGACAGCGTCATCGAAGCGTGCGAGATGCTTGACCTGGAAGCCATTGCCGAAGAGGCGGGCATCAAACCGCTGAACAGCGCAGAAACCGCCAGGACCAATCAAAACGCCATCGTTCCGATGCTGGAAATCTCCACGGCGCATATCTCCCATGAAACCAATGACTGGATCAGCAGGGCAGTGGAGTTTTCCGACCTGGGGATTGACTACACGCGGCTCATCATCTACCCCAAGGCGACCTATGGCTGGCTCGTCTTGGTGCCGCTGGACGACCTGAAGGAAACGCTCGAAGGCGTTCCGGAAGACCTTCAGAACCTCATACGTTTTGCCGTGGAGCACGGAGCGAAGTGGATCATGCTCGACGGCGACGCACCGGTCGTCGATGGACTGCCGACCTTTGAATGGTGAGGCAGCGGGCAGCCCTTCGGGCTGCTTTATATCTGGCATCCCAACCCTCGGCGGGGATGGCCGGATTTATGCTCCACGAGAGCAAAATCCACGACGCCGAGGTGATTTTTATGAACATGAAGGAGATTGAATTTGTTGTCCGCGAAACCGACCTTTCGGTGCTCCCTGCGTCGCGCAGGAAGGTGGCCGAAAACCTCATCAAACTTTTGCAGGAGACGCTTTCGGGCGTTGATCTGGCAAAAGTGAATGGTCCGATGGATGTCTATCGCCTAACCAGCGATATGGCGTTCCTGGACCATGAGGAGTTTGTGGTCCTGTTCTTGAACGCCAAAAACCGGGTGTTCAAGCGCAAGACCGTTTCCGTGGGGACGCTGGATGCTTCCGTCGTCCACCCGCGGGAAGTGTTCAAGGCGGCGATTCAAGCAAGCGCGGCGGGGATCATCTGCGTTCACAACCACCCGAGCGGTGATCCAACGCCAAGTGAAGCCGACATTGAACTCACCAGACGGCTGACTGAGGCGGGGAACCTCATCGGGATTCAGGTTGTGGACCATGTGATCGTCGGGCGGGATGGCTATTACTCCCTGAAGGAGCATGGCCATTTCTGATCTCCAACGAGCGGCGGCGCCCGGCCGCCGTTTATGGCCATTCGGGATCATCCCGGCCAAATTCGATGAGGAAGGAGAGAGATCATGAACATCATCTACGCTGTCATAACCGGCTCCCATGCCTATGGGACGGCAACCGAAACCTCCGACCTGGACATCCGCGGGGTGTTTCTTCCCACGGAGCGGCAACTTCTGGGGTTTGAGCCGGTGCAAGCCGTATCCCGCACCGAACCGCATGATGTGACGTATTACCCGCTCCGCCAGTTTGCGGAGATGGCGCTTTCGGCCAACCCGAACATCCTGGAACTCCTTTTCGTGGAAAGGGAACACATCCTGAGGATGGACCCGCTCGGGGAGGAACTCCGGAAAGCCCGCGAAGCCTTCCTGAGCCGCAGGATTTACCGGTCCTACCGCGGGTTTGCCCATACCGTGCGCAAGCGTCTGGGGGGGAAAAAACCTCCGTCGGCGCCGAGAAATTCCCTCATCGAGACCCACGGCTATGACACGAAGGAGGCGGCGCACCTGATCCGGGTGCTGCGTACGGGGCTGGAGGCGGTCAAAACCGGACATTTCCGCACGTTCCGGCCGGAAGAGGAGCGGGATGAACTTCTGGCGATCCGCGCGGAAAAAGTCCCCCTGGAAAAGGTGCTTTTGCTTGCGGATGCGCTGGAAAAGGAACTCGACGAGGCGCTTTCCCGCTCCCCGCTTCCGGAAGAACCGGACGCAGAGCGGGTGGAAAACCTGATCATTCGCCTGCACCGCCGGGCGGTTTTTCCCGGCGCCGCAACCGCGTAAATCCGGCGGCCGCCGCGGACGCGGCCGTTTTTTCATTCATCCGAAGAAGGAAGGAGCGATAGAAAAGCCGGCGTACGATTCCCTGGAGGATGCTCTTTGTTCCATGCGGGAGCAGATGCTGGCGTTTGAGTTGAATGACCTTGCCATGCCGCGGATCGGCTGCGGACTTGACCGTCTGAAATGGGAGCGGGTGCGCCGGATCGTGGAAGACGTGTTCCGGGGCGCCGGCGTGAACATCCTGGTGTGCGTCTGGAAATGACACGGAAGGGAGGTTTCCGGGAATGTGGTCCTTTGTTGTCGGCTGTCTGGTCGTTTTGGCGATCGCCTTTTTCATCACGGATCGGGTTCTGGATCGGCAGGCCAAGGTCGAGATGGCTTGCGCCGAAGAAGCGCGCGAGCCGGGCGCCTGACCCGGCCGGCGCCTTATGGCCCTTCCCCATACCTCCATGCGGGGCCGCATTCCCGATGAGGAAGGTGATTGCGATTGGCTTTGAAAGATTTTGAATTCGAATTTGCCGGCAAAATCTATCACTTTGCCGAAGGCCACCGCGCCGGCGCAACGCAGGTGCTCCCGTGGCTTTGGCTGGGCGGCGAGGAAGACGTGGACGAGCCGCTGTACGGGAAACTCCTGAAGCCCGAACACGTCACCCCTCACTCTGTCTCCGCCGAACCAAAGGTTCATCTCTGGATCGACTTTCGCCATGACACTCCCTTCAACCGAAAAATCTACGTTCCTCCTTCTGTGGCATACATCGCCATGCCGTTCCGGGACGGAGATTTGGAAAAAGCCAGGCGGGTTCTTCCTCTCGCAAAAACGCTGCTTGACCGCGTACATGAGGAAGGGAAGAGCGCCCTGATCTCCTGCCATGCCGGAGTCAGCCGGTCGGCCGTGCTGGCTCTTTGGTGCATGGCCGAAGAAAAGGGCTGCGAATGGGCGTGGTGCAACCTGCTGCTCATGCGCCCGCACGTCGCCCCCCACCCTGAATTCGACCCTATTCTGCAAGAACTTGCGCAACAATATTAAGGAAGGTGTCATTCATGAACATTGTGAAGGAAACCATCTATCACAAAATCTCTTGTGCGGTGGCAAGCGGAGCAGGAATTTGTCCGCATTGCCTTCTTCAACTGGCTGTTCTCGCGCCGAACCGTCGCCTGTCGGATCTTCTGCTTCTTTACGCGTATCTGATCAAACTGCAGCAAGAGGAAGGCGTGCGTGTAGATCCGGAAGGGGTTCATGCGCTGCGAGGGAAGATCCTGCGACTCTGCCGCGAAGAAACCGAAAAAGCCGAATTCCCTACTTTTTTGTTGAACAACTTGACATATTAAGAATATAGGGATATTATAAATGATAGACAATGCTTCATCTCGTTGGACACTCCGGTAAAGTGCGTTTGCCGTCGCAGACGCCAAACGCTTCGGGGTGCAGGCCGGCTTCCAGGGGATGAAGCGTTTCCCTAAATTTCGCTCGTACAGTTTCGCTCGTATAATTTTCGCTCGCCTTTGCGGTTGGTGGTTAAACCGCATCCTTTCCGGTGAATTGCGCAAGCCACCGCCGAACATGTGCCGGATGAAACAGGCCGGACCTATAGCGACCCTTGCGCATCACATATCGCCCGTAATGCCGCGCTAGACGCGGCCGCTTCCCCGGAAAACCGGGTGGCAAAACGGGCATTTCATATTTGGGATGCAGGGCCTTTTCGATCGCGGGACCGGCCCCGTCCCAGGTGTTGTTGTGGGAAACTGGCGCTGAGTATGGTTTCCACTGGGTGGGAACTGAAAGGCAGGTTTCCCGAACGGTGATCCGCCCGTCACGCCCGCCGGGTAGTGGCGGGCATCACATATGCGGTAGGACGCCCCGTTGCAGTTGCGTCCGGCGCGTATGGCTCCCGCGTCTGAAATGGTGAGCCGAGCAACGCGGTGGCGGAAGAGAGACGCTAGTGGCAGGGGAAGCGGGGCTTTCGACAGCCCGCGCGAGTGGAGTGTCTGAACTGCTCCATGTCCATGGGGGCATGGCCCATGGCCGCGTTGCGCAGGGACGGCGCGCGAAGTGCGCGCGGGAACAGCAAGGTCGCCAAATACGGCGGCACCGAAGGGTGCTGGGTCCTGGCAGTCCGTGCATGTGAAGCGTTCGTCATGATTGGGATGGATGAAGTGCGTCTTCTTCATTTTCCCAAACTCCTTTCCCAGGACGAGGACCCCTTGCTTCCGGATCCGCGACAGGCGGAGAGCGTGGAGTAAAAGCATGGTCGGAACGGCGGCGGCGCCGAAACGGCGTGGGATCCTTGCTCGCGGATTCGCAGCCGTCAGCCGTCCATTGCGACCGAGGCGGAGCCAGACTCCGTAGTAGGCCGCCACCGGCCGGATTTTCGGCCGCTCGTGCTTGGAATCCGGCCTTCTCCATTCACCATTCGCTTCACCGGCATTCGCTCGAACAGATTCGCTTTTCACCCATTCGCTTTTCATTCAGTGCCGCCACTGCTGTCCGAAACCAAAGCCTCTTCGGCTATGGGAATTCTGGTACAACCGAAGGCTCGCGTTCACACGCGGGTTATAGATGTAGGTTGGCCGGGGTAGGAGGCAGGGCGGTGCTTTCAAGACCTTCGGCCGCTCCGGAAAGGGGCGGTCTTTTATTTTCTTGAAAAGAATATCGTAATAAAATTAGAATAAAGCAAGATTAAAGGAATAACACGACAAATTGGAGGGAGAAAGATGGCGAAGAAGGAGAAGAAGTTGTACCAGGATGTTCTGGTCATCCTCGAAAAGCGGTCAACTCGCCGGGCGGAGCATAACAGCCTGGCAACCATTGAGGTCCAGAGCGAGGACCGGCTGCTGAAGGAGAAAATCCAGGCGTACCGCAAAAACCTGATCCGCCTTCCGGAGAAGGCGACAAGTGCGTTCTGGAATTCTCCCAAAGTGGTCGAGGTCCGCAAGGAAATCGAGAAATGCCGGAAGGAACTGGCGGAGTATTGCCAGAGCGTGCTTGCCGGCAACAAGCCCGAATGGCAAATCATCGCCGAGCAGCATGGCTGGAAACCGCTCGTTTCCGCGGCAAACGAATAAGCGACGAAGGGGTGAAAGGCATGAGATACCGGGAAGAAAGGCGCCAGGCATTGCCTGGGGAACTCGTGAAAGCCCTGGTGAACGTGGATGCGCGCGGCGTCACGCTGGAAAAGGCGGACGGCGCGGAAAACCTCGTCATCCGTAAGGGCGAGACGTACAGCGTGGCGGAAACCTACTGGATCCTGGGAGGCGTGCGGCTGGAAAACGGCGTCAACCTCCTGAACGACAAGTACGTCGTGATGGTGCCGGAGGAAACGGAACTATCGGACGACCAACTGGAAGCGATCCGGCTCCGGGCCGAAACCGCGCGGAAAAAGGACTGGGACCCGCGCTACACGATGGTTTCCGTCGGCGTGGACATTCCGGCTCTTCTGGCCGAGATCAAACGCCTCAGGGCCAAACTTGCGGCGATGAAGCAGGAAGCACGATTGGAGGAGATCGCATAAACACCAGTACCATCACGTACCGTTTCAATCGGATCGGCGAAAACCAAATCCGGATCCGGTTTTCGGACCGTCCGGAAGACTTTGGGAAAACCCTCCCGAACGGCAAGGAAACCAAGCCGGTCCGCAAATGGGGCCGCGTCTGGCACGAGGCGGTTTTGACCAACGACGAATTCCTGGCTTTTCTCCGGATGGAGGGCGTCAGAAGCAGTCTGAAAGGAGAATGGGAATGAGAGTCTACGAGTTCTTGCTTGAGGGAGGGGACATGCAGCGGGTGCTTCGTTTTGAAGGCCCGCTGCATGAGGCTGCCCGAAAGGCCGTCAGGGTTGCCTTGAGGGAAGCCAAAACCCGCGGCGTGAAAATCGTGGTGTCGGTCAAAAGCCTGGTGAACATCCGGATTGCGGAGATCGACTGCACCCGCGCCGCGTGAAGCATAGGGGCGCCGGGGAAAAACCTCCGGCCGCCCCTTCGTCTTCCGCATCCCAAAGAACCTGTATTCGAGAAGGAAGGGGAAGAAAGCCATGCGCAAAAATCCCGGCTCCGGCACGATTCCCGCCGGAGTGATGCTGGAAATATACCGGAACAACCGCAGAAGCGGCGGAAAGAAGCGTCTCAAGGATTTTCCGGAAGTTCGGCGCAAACTGAAGCGGGCGCTCAAGAAAAAGGATCTTTTGAGGCAGGCGGAAGGGAAAACGATCGCGCAACTTGTCATGGCCAACGTGTGCGTGTTCGACTTCCTGGAGATCGTGGCGCCCCGCGCCATGCTTCCGCTCCTCAAAAAGCAGATCCGCGGCAACATTGAAGCATGCCTTCAAGCGACCATGCATTTCATGAATGAACTTCAAATCCGTCCGGAAGAACTCGAATTCGACCCGTTTGACCATTCCGACGTCCTGAACTACACGAAGGAATACCTGGACCGCAGACAGCAGCGCAACCTGCGCCGCTTCATCGCGCGGCAGCGGGAAGACTGCCGCCGGCGTCTTGAAGGTGTCCGGCAAAAAACGTAATTCCAATGAGGTGATTACAATGAGCGCATTGGAACAAGCGATTGCATTGGCGGCGCAAAAACACGCTGGACAAAAGGACAAAGCAGGGCAGCCCTATATCCTTCATTTGCTCCGTGTCATGATGCAGATGGAAACAGAAGAAGAGCGAATTGTGGCCGTTCTGCATGACATTTTGGAAGACACGAACACAGCCGTTTCGGAACTGTACGATCACGGATTTGATACAACGATTGTCTTTGCCGTCATCGCTTTAACCAAAAGAAAAGATGAGGATTACTATGAATTCATTGAGCGCGTTTCGAAAAACGACCTGGCCAGAAGAGTGAAACTGGCTGATCTGAAGGACAACATGAATTGGGACAGGATTCAGAACCCGTCAGAAAAAGATATGGAACGGATGCAGAAATATCAAAAAGCGTACTATATGTTGCTTGCCGCAGGGTGATTCCTGCGGTTTTTTCTTGAAAAGAACATGAATAACGTAATAAAATGAGAATAAAAAGACAAATCATTCAAGACGAGGAAGGTGGATGGTATGCCGAATCATGTCATTTCTCGCATAGTCATTTTTGGGGAGAAGGAATCCATCGCCGCGTTTGTTGCGGCGGCCAAGAAGGACGGGGAATGGGACATCAACGCCCTTTACCCGAATCCGCTGGCGGGCTTCTCCTCTCCGGTGCGGATCGTCCCGCGGGAGGAATATGACAAACAACCCGAAGACATCCCGCTCATCGGACGCGCCATGACGCAAGAAATGCACGACCGGTTCGTCAAGCAGTATGGCACGGCGGACTGGTACGACTGGGCGCTCAGGCACTGGGGAACGAAGTGGGGCGTGTACGACATCGAGGAAGAGTCCGTGACGGACACGGAGGTCATTCTGACGTACTCGACGGCGTGGTCCCCCGCGACCGGCCTGTGGGCCAAGGTTTCCGAATTGTTCCCGACGCTCACCTTTGAGAGCGAGTTTGTGGACGAATGCGGAAACTACTGCGGCAGGGAGTCCTACGCTGCCGGCGAAGTCACGGAGAGCGAGGAGTACGATGTGGACTCGGCGGAAGGGAAAGCGATCTGCGAATCCGTCGGGTACACGTTCGACTTCGACGAAGAAGAGGTCGAAGTCGTTCAATAACATTTTCCGGCAACCTGCGCCGCCCGCGCAGGTTCGTCTTATGCGCCTGGTTCCCGCCTCCTGGAACCGGGTTTTTATTGCATTCCCGCCCGCGGCGGGAGCAGTTTGGCCAATCGGCCATAACCAGGAGGCACAAAGAATGACCATCCGACCGTTTCTTGTCATCATCCTATGTTTGTGCGTGGTGACAGCGGGTGCCCTGAAGCCGCAGCCAACCGTCCATCAAGCGCCCCGGGAGACAGCGCAATCAGGCGCGGCGGACCTCTTGCTGCAGCAGGATTCCTCCCCGCCGGTTCCGGCTGAACCGGAAATGCCCGCCGAACCACCCGCGGACGACGGGCAACACCCTGTTTCCGGAGCGTCGCCGGCAGGACCGGGCGCCGTTTCCCCGGAACAGGATAAAGGGCATGATGGCACTGAAAATCATTCCTCCGGCGTTTCCTCCAAGGCGGAAACTCCTTCCGAAACGCCCCCTTCTCCTGCAAACGACTCTTCTCGGCCGGCGCCTTCATCCGCGAAACAGCCTGCCGCCTCCTTCGCAAAGCCCCTCTATTCGCTGGATAACGGCATTGCTCTGACTTTTGATGACGGACCTTCCAAATACACCGGACAACTGCTTGATATATTGAAGAAATACAATGTGCAGGCCACGTTTTTCTTTATCGGGGAAAACGTGAAATCGCGCGAGGACATGGTCCGGCGGGCCGCCGCAGAAGGCCACGCGATCGGAAATCACACCTTTCGGCACGCAAATCTGAAGAAACTCTCGAAAGAAGAACAGGAAAACGAAATTGAAGCGGGGAAAAAGGCTATCGAGCGCGCGGCAGACATCGCCGTGACGCTGTTTCGCCCGCCGTACGGCAACCTGAACAATGACACCCGGCAAATTGCCGGGGAGCGGGGCGACCGGATCATCCTGTGGAGCGTGGACCCGCGGGATTGGGACACCAGGGATCCGGAAAAGGTCGCGCAACACGTTCTTTCTTCCGTGAAGGACGGGGACATTGTGCTGCTGCACGAACGCTCGTTCACGTTGGAAGCGCTGCCGGCCACCATCGAGGGCATTCAAAAGATGGGATATGCCTTCAAAAAAATTCCCGACAAATGAATAACGTGATATAATAGGAATACGGTAACAAAACGAGAAGGAGGTTCGAGCGATGAAAAAGGGGAAACGTTTGCTGGCATCTCTCCTCTCACTGATCCTGGCATTTGCACTGGCCGGCTGTTCGGCCGGCGGGTGGAACGAAGCCCAATCCCTGATTGACGAACTGCTGAAGCCGGCGGAAAGCGGCGCTGCCGCCCAGGACACACCCGGTGACCATGCGGCGGATAAGCCGGCCGCAAAGAGCGAAAACAAGCCGGCGGCCGGAAAGGAAAAGCCGGCCGCGAAAGTGCCCGGCGATAAACCTAAGCAAACGCCGGCCGAAACAAATAAGCCGAAGGCAGTCCCGGCGGAGCAGGCGCAGCAGACTCCGGAACAAGCCGCATCCGCTCCGGAAGAGACGTCCGATCCGGAGGAGGAAGAGGCGCCGAGGCGCATTGAGGTGGTGCTGGACCATCCGATCGACGGGGACACCATCGCCGTAAAGATCGGAGACCAGGTGGAAAAGGTCCGGTTCCTCTTGATCGACACGCCGGAGACCAATCACCCCACGCTCGGCGTGCAGCCGTTCGGCCAGGAGGCAAAGGAGTTTACGGCTGAGAAGGTCAAAAACGCCCAAAAACTCGAACTTGAGTTTGACGTAGGCGAGCGTGACAAGTACGGCCGGCTCCTCGCGTACGTCTACGTGGACGGTGAATCCTTGCAGGAGATGCTCCTTGCGGAAGGACTTGCCCGTGTGGCGTATGTCTACCCGCCAAACGTCAAATACGTGGACCGGTATCGCGAGATCCAGAAGGAAGCCCAGAAGAAGGGCATCGGGATCTGGTCCATCGAGGACTATGCGCGGGATGATGGTTTCCATCCCGAGGTTGTATCCGAGGGATGACGGATTTCACCCGGAGGTCATAAAGACTTCCGGGTGAAAGACGCCCTCGGGGACGGTTGTCAAACCCTCCCTGAAGGGCGGGAGCACCCAACTGAACTGACCCGTGTGTCCGGGGATTCCCGGACGCATTTATGCTATTCGGCCACGAATAGCAGATGGCAAAAGGAGGTTCAACATGAACAAATACGCCATTGTGGACAAGGAAACCTGCATCGCTTGCGGTGCCTGCGGTTCCGCCGCGCCGGACATCTTCGGCTATGAAAACGTGAACTATGACTGGACAAGTTCGAGCACTCCGTCCAGCGCGCGCTGGAGCGGGGGCGAGGAGCGGTTCAAGGCGCTTGTCAAATACAGGGATGAAGCGCTGAAATACCTGGAGGAGCGCAGGTAGCCCGTTTTCCGCGGGCTGCGCTTCGCGTTATGGCCGGCCGGAAGCCGGTCCATTTGCGTGTTTTCACCAGGCGAACATTTCGCCTGTTGAAATACATTTTGCGACAAGGAAGGTGAAACAATCATGAAACGCGTCACGGCTTTCGTACTTGCACTCATGCTTTTCGTTGTTTTGCCTGTTTCCGCATCCGCTGCCCAGACGAGGGCGCTCATTCCGCACGCCTCATTCCTTTCTCCTGAGGGCGTCCGGTTCATATCGTATTCCAATAAATGGGGTACCGAAGAACTGAAGAAACTGTACGGCATTTTCAAGCAGTTGCCCAAAGGGGAAGAAGTCGGATATTTGGACCGGATCATGCTGTTGGAAACCGGTTCGAGGTATGCGGACGGAAGATACTTTTCGAGCATGGTGCAGTACAATGACGGGCCCTGGATGTTGGAAAAGGGGCGCCGCATTGAAATTTACGGGGTTCACAAAAAAAGCCTGGAGGAAGTCGGCTGGATTCTGGCACATGAATACGGCCATCATTTCACGTATTACTGGCTTCTCAAGGCGGAAGGAAAGGATCCTGACAATCCCGCAGTCGGGTGGGCCAAAGTGCGGCAACTGGGGGGCTTCCCGGTGTACGAACGGTCGATCGAGCACTTCTGGGACCCGGAAGAAATCATGGCGGATGATTATGCCGTCATGTTTGCTCCGCCCGTCCTGAAAGAGTGGCTGGCAAAGCAGGACTGGCCGAAACTGACTTCGGTCGCCGAGAACCAATACCTCCCGGCCGCCGAAAGCGTGCCGGGCCTAAGGTCGTACTGGGCGCGCCTGACGGGGCTGGATCTGGAGGAGCCGGCCTTCAGGGCGCCGGAGGTGGCATCGCTCAAGGCGAAAAAGAGCGCTCGCTCGATTTCCTATGAGATCGTGACGAACAAGCCGCTCTCAAAGGACCTGAAGTACGCGGTGCTGATTACGAACCGCACGGGACCGTATGGCGCTTTTCTGGTGGATGCCACCCCGTTCCGGGACGGCTCCGGCCCGCTGACCTTTGACGGTGTCTATTCCGGTGAGAACAAGTACAACATTCGGATTTACGCGTACGACCCGAAAACGAACCGCCTGACCTATTCCCCGGAAGTCTGGTTCGACTTTTCGGACCGGATGAACCCGAAACGGATCGAAAGCCAGACCAAATGGTGAGCCAGGGCGCCGCTGCCGGCGCCCTGCGCTTTTCTTGAAACTTAAAAAAATTACGATATTCAAAATAAACGACGTTATTCATTGATTGAATACGGGAATCTTGGTATAATGAAAGAGCAATAAACGAATAAAGTAACATTACGCGACGAGGAGGAGAAATTTACCATGGCCAAGAAAACAACGACTCAAAACACAACTACGTCGGCAGCCCAAGTTTCGGGGAACACCGGGAGCGATCGCCGGAGCGCGACGCAGGTCTTCGTTTTGAAGACCGACAAGCGCGTGTTCGAGGCGATCGACAACCTGGACACAAACTCCAGGTTCAGCAAAATCAAACTGAACCTGGTGGACTATGAGAAGAATCCGTCGGTGATGGTGTCGCACTCTGTGAATCCGGACGCCATGAAGGTGGTAGCGCTGGACATTCTGTCCGGCAACTTCAACGGCTACACCGAATACAAGGGCACGGCTCAGTCCAAGCGGCCTGACGGCAAGCCGGAGGCACGGGTCCTGCGCATCCAGAAGAACGACCCGGCGAAGTACCGGATTCCGTATGCCGTCACCATCGAGGTCGGCGAAGGCGAGGTGGTCGGACAAGGCGCCGTGAAGATGGTGCAGCGGGAGCAGTCCGTGACCGTCTTCCTGTCGGAATTCGACCTGAAGCGTTTCGCCGTCTCGGTGCTGGACTACATCCGCGCCTGGGAGGCGGCGCAGATCGCATCGCGCCTGAATGCGGCGCCCGCCGCTGACGCCGGCGACGCGGATCAGGCCCAAGGCGCCTGATCCCCAGTTGCCTCGCCCCCGCGCCTTGCGGGGGTTTATCTCATTCAACGGCACAGAGGGTCTTCGCGTCTTCAAGGAGGATAAGGCGCGTTACGAACGGGAATGCCCGGACCGTGTGTACGAGCGGGAAGTCAGGAAACTGGCCATATTCGATCAAGAGGGCCGAAAGGTAGTGTAGAAAAGATGGACATCCGGTTTGAAAAACGAAAGGCGGCGGCTGTCACCGGGCACCGGCCGAACAAGATCGGAGGGTACAACCCGCATGCGCCCCTCCGGCGGGCCATCCGGGAGGAACTGAAAAAGACCGTCCGCCAGTTGATCGGTGAAGGGTACAACACATTCATTTCCGGCATGGCACTCGGCGTGGATCAGGATTTTGCGAAAGTCGTGCTGAACCTCAAAAACGAGTTCCCGTACATCCGCGTGGTGGCCGCCGTGCCGTTTGCGGGACAGGATGGAAACTGGCCGGAAGATTCCCGGCTGGCTTACCGCGATCTGCTCGCCCGCTGCGACGAGATCGTCTACGTGTGCGAGCCGGGGTATTCGGCCTGGAAGATGCAGCGGCGCAATGAGTGGATGGTGGATCACGCCAGCGTGCTCATCGCCGTGTGGAACGGCACGCCCGGCGGAACCGCCAACTGCGTCCGCTACGCGCAAACGAAGCCCGGCATCCGGATCATCCGCATTGATCCGAGGCGATTGGCCAAAGCGAAAGGAGGAATCGTGCATGTTTCATGATCTGCCGTCTGCCATCGGGGATTTTCAACTTCAGAATCTCAACACGGGACCGGATTTTACGAACGCCGAGGTGCTGCTGGAACTGGTGGAGCACCGGGTGGTCCTGCCGATTGTCGCCTACAGCCGGCTCAAGTGGCCGATGGCCGAGCATTTCGTGCTGAAATTCAACCAGACGCAATTTGCGGTGAAGCGGGTTCTGTTCGACCTATCCAAGAAGATGGAAGAGGAAGGCCGGATTCAAGCGCAGGAAACGGTTCGGGCCTATCCGATCACGGCGGTCGCGGAGGCGGTGAAGGGACTCGCCCAGATCGTCGGGGAGCATGCCGGTCATCCGACTGACTGCGCATGTCAAATGCAGCCTGTGTGAGATTTTTCCGGTTCCGTCCGTTTGCATGTCAAAACCGTCCGGGGGTGCGGCACGATCTCCCGGAGGGATTTTTTCGTGCCGGGACCCTTGAGGTGCACCTCCGTCCGAAAGCCGGTATAATGAAAATACCCGGATATACGACTGGTGAATTCCTTTCCGCGGGTTCCCTCTGCGTTTCCCGTTACGGGATTTTTTTTGTCTCTCCTTCCGGCTCGCTCCCCTTTATGCCTGCCAGGCAGGCGCTTTGGAAATCTGTGTGAGAGGGGAGATTCCGATGCCAGTTGCCACCGCAGAAGCCGCGGCCACTTCCGCGGTCGATTCGCTGAGACTTCCCGAATCCTTTCTTTCCCGATACAAAGGCCGACAGCCACGGTGGGGTTTTGACGGGCTGGGCTACATCATCTACCTCCGCACCTATTCCCGAAAGAAGCCGGACGGCACGCGGGAAGACTGGTGGGAGACGGTCCGCCGCTTCACCGAGGGCAACTTCAACATCGAGTGGGAGCGCCGCCGGGAGATCGGCGCGGCCACGCCGGAGGCTCGGGAGGCGCTCCGGCGCGAGATGGAGCGGTTCTATGAACTCGCCTTCAACCTGCTCATTCTGCCGCCGGGGCGCGGCATCTGGATGAGCGGCACCGACTATGACAAGCGCAGCGGGGATGCCCTCAACAACTGCTGGGGGATTGCCTGCCGGCCGTACCCTTACGCCCCGGGAGAGCCGTCCAGGGTCAGTTACCCGTTTGCCTTTGTGATGGATCAGGCCATGAAAGGCGGCGGGGTCGGCGTCAACATCCAGCGCCGAAACACAAGCCAAATCCCGCCCGTGAAGAGCCGCGTGAACCTGAAGATCGTGTGCAGCCCAAATCATCCGGATTTTGCGAATTGCCTTCCCCATGTCCTGCCGCTTTCGCATGAGCCTGCTGGGGAAGAATGGATCGACCGGATTCCTGAAAATTTGCCCAAGCACCTGCATTTCCGGATTCCGGATTCGCGGGAAGGCTGGGTCATGGCGCTGCGGCTTGTCATCGACGGGCATTTTGATGGACTGGAAGAACTCGTGCTGGACATTTCGGACATCCGCCCCAAGGGGAGCGACATCCGGGGCTTCGGCGGCACGGCCAGCGGTCCGGCGCCGCTTGCGGAGATGCTGGTAACGGTAAACCGCATCCTGAACGAGGCGGTTGGCCGGCGCCTTACGCCGGTTGAATGCGGCGACATCATCCAGAACGAAGGCAAGTGCGTAGTATCGGGCAACGTCCGCCGCACGGCGCTCATCCTGATCGGCGACGAAGACGACCGGGATTTCATCGAGAGCAAAAACTATGCCCTGGAGAAAAACGCGGGCGCCTGGCTCTGGCGGTGGACGAGCAACAATTCCATCGACATCCGCCCCGACTCGCCGCGCGAAACGATGCTGGAGATGGCCCGCAACATCTACTGCAACGGGGAACCGGGCTACGTGAACATGCATCTGGCCCGCCACTTTGGCCGCATCATCGACGGTTTCCGGGAAGACATCGACGGGGAAGTGGAGGTGTTCAATCCGTGCGGGGAGATCGGCCTTGCCAGCGGCGAAAACTGCAACCTGTTCGAGGTGAACCTGCCGCGGATCCATGAGTGGATTAAGGCCGGCTTGGCCGATGAGTCGCTCTACCGGGAAGCCCTGACGCTGGCGGCGCGCTATGCGTACCGGGTGACGTTCCGCAAGTACGAATGGGAAATCACCCGCGACATCATTGGCCGCAACCGCCGGATCGGGGTGGGGATCACCGGCATCACCGACTGGATTCTGCTCAAGTTCGGCCGCCCGGCCGTGAAGGGTTTCCTGGAAGACGGTTCGCCGATTTTTGATGCGGAAATCGCGGAGGAACTTGACCGCATGTACGGTTTCGTCCGCGAAGCGAACCGCCGGCATGCGGAGGAACTCAAGGCCGCGCCTTCCCTCAAGGTGACGACGGTGAAACCCAGCGGCACGATCTCGATTCTGATGGGCTGCGCGCCGGGGATGCACCATCACTGGTCCGGCTACTTCATCCGCCGCGTGCGCTTCGCCAAAAACAACGAACTGGTTCCGGTGCTCAAGGCGTGCGGCTATCCGGTCGAGCCGGCCATTCTCGGCGAGGAAGACGGAAAGACGGTCTATGACGAAAACACGGTCGTCATCTCCTTCCCGGTGAAGGCCCCGACGGCCGACCACCCGCTGTTCCGGGCATCACGGGAAGTCCCCCTGCGCGAACAGGCAGCCTTCCAGGAACTTTTGGCCACGTACTGGTCCGACAACGCCGTAAGCGCCACCCTCACCTTCCACAAAGGCAAAACGCCGGAGGAAGACGAACGGGTCATCCGGGAGATTGCGGACGTGCTCGACCGGGCGAAACGGGTCATCAAATCGACGACGCTTCTGCCGTATTCCTCCGAGACTTACCCGCAAATGCCGTATGAAGCCATCACCAAAGAGCAGTACCTGGAGATGGCCGGCCGCATCAAGGCCAGGCCGTGGGAAATCCTGCGCGGGAGCGTCTCGTTTGGAACGGACGACGCGGACGAAGCCGAATGCGCCGGCGGGCATTGCCCGATCAAATAAATCAGGCGGAAGGAATCCCTTCCGCCTTATTTTTTGCTGTCTTTTTTCCGTCCGCAAGGGTATACTGGAGGTATACGGGTATACGGTCGTATATCGTTGATTTCTCAAGGAGGTGAAGTATACGGTGATGGAACCGGCAAAAGAAAAGGACGCCGTGATCAAGGTTAACGAAACCATCCGCGACATGATCAATGCGATCGGGGCGGAACTTGGCGGCAAAACGCAGAAAGAAGTGGCCGAGTACCTGCTTGCATTATACCAGAAGGAAAAGGCGGAGAGAACGGGAGAGGCCATTCCGCACCTGGATGTCTTGCGCGAATTTTTCGCCCGCGTGGAGGGGATTTACACGGAGGCGGTGCTTACGGCCCGCGACCGGGAACGGTTCAGCCGAGAGAAAATCTCCGCCCTGGAAGAGGAACTGAGGCGCACGAAGGCGGAACTTTTGGACAAGCAGAAAGAACTGGAAGCGGCCGAGGGGGCCATCCGGGAGCGGGACCGGCTGGCCGAGGAAAGGGTGGAGGCGGCCAAAGCCGAGGCCGCACTCGCCCGCGAGGAAGCGCAGCGGGAACTGGCCGCCATGCGGGAACTTTTGGACGAGGCCCGAAAAAGCGAGGAGAAATCGCAGCGCCTGGCTCTTCTCATGCAGGAGTCCGTGGACCAGGCAAAACGAAAGGCGGACGAGTTTGCGGAGAAGGCCGCCCGGGCCGACGAACTTGCCCGGGAACTCGCCAAGACGAAAAAAGAGTTGGAGGAGTTGCACGCCGAATTCGATCGCTTCAAGGCCCAGGCTGAGTTCGAGCGGGAGCGGGCCGTTCTGGAGGCGGAAAAGCGGGCCATGAAGGAACTGCGCGAGGCGCTGGATGAAACAAACCGTCTGCGCTCCCTTTTAGCCAAGGGCGAGTCCGGGAAACCGGTGGACTGAAGCGGCTCTCACGGTTATAATGGAAGCAATCGAATACAAGCAAACGGGAAGCACCCGTTGGATGCGGCTTTGGCCGCGTTCGGCGAGGTGCTTTTTTGTTTGCGGAAAGGGGAACGGGGATGGGAAACAGGTCGTTGGTCCAAGGCGAGCCGATCGAAGTCTGGTTTGAGGACGGAAGTTGCGACTGGGGAACGTTTCTGGAGTTCTTTTTTGGCGAAACCGACGGGTATCTCGTCTACGAGCGCCCGCGGCTCGTAATCGGCGAAACCGTCCGGGAAGAGGTCCGGTTCGTGCCGATTGAAAGCATCCGGGAAATCCGGCGGCCGGAAATATACCTTTGCGAGTGACCACTTTTTTGGGGTCGGCGCCGCTTCTCATTCTGCAGCAAAGAAAAGCCGGGGGCGCCTGCACAATGCGTACAGTTTTGAAAAAAGATTTATGAATCCCAAATCCCTTGCGCCGCAAGGGATTTGGGATTCCGTACAGGAATTCAGGAATTTTTTGTGTTCTGTCTTCCTCATCACCTGACCCAACAACGACCAGTTGATGAGGAAGAAAGGCGCCCCAAATTACATTACGTTATTCATTGAACACGAATAACGTAACACTTATAATATTATCAGGACAAAATACGAATGCGACGACAAGGAGGAGAGAGATATGGAAATGAAGGTGATCCAACCCAAGAACCAAACGGCGGAAAAACCTGAGTTCCGCACGGAACCGTGCCTGATTTGCGCATACCCGATCACGGTTCCGGCGGCCGCCATCAATGTTTGCGTGCCGTGCCCGCGCTGCGGATTCCGCCGTTGCGAGGGGTGAAACCGGAGGTGGAAAACCGTGCCGAAGAACCAGACTGCCGCGAAGGGGGGCCGCCTGATCATTCTGGGCGGCCCTTCGACCAGCGGGAAATCGACCATTGCAAACATGCTGGGCTTTCCGACGCTTGTATCTGTCACCACGCGGAAGCCTCGACCGGGTGAAATTCATGGCGTCCATTACTACTTCATTCCAGTTTGGAAGTATGATCTGCTCAGTTGCCTGGGGCGGATCCCGGAAAAGACGGTATATGCAGGAGTGAAGTACGGCATCTACAAGAAAACGCTGGAAGCAGTCAAAAAACGCGATACTCACACGGTCGGCATTTTTGATGCCAAGGGCGTGAAGTGGCTGCGGAATTACCTGGGGCCGGAGCGGGTTTTGGCCATTTACGTCGGCGTGAACGAAAAAACCATGCGCCGCCGGCTGGAAGCGCGCGGGTCTTCGCCGGAAGAGGTGGAACGGCGCATCCGTCAGGCACTCCAGAAAGAACTTCGTCCGGACTACATCGACGTCTACGACGAAGTGGTCTGGAACAACGACGGAACGCCGATCGAAGAGACCGTTGAAAAAATCCGCGCCATCCTCCGGAAGCGCCGGCTGCTTCCCGCATGGACGGCATGAAACGGCAGGCCGGGCAGCCCGGCCCGTTTCGTTTGGGCAGAGTTGAAGGATTTTCGCGGGTATGTTATGCTAGAAGCAAGGAAACAATAAGAAAGGCCCGGGGGTGGCAGCCCCCCAGGCCTTTGCCCGGCGAAAGCCGGCATACAACCCATCTCGGGTGGGAGTCAAGTCTTCCCCCGGATGGAACTCCGAAGAAAGTGACCGTCATCCTTGGGAGGGGAGGTCACTTTCTTTTTTTGTCAATCTGGTCGAAGATGAACTTCAGCAACGTCAAGAGAAACGTGCCAAAGGCCATCAACGCCATGACAAATTCGAAAGTGCTCAACCGCATCACCTCCTTGGCGCATGATGCGCCGTGGGGTGCCGGCCTCGCCGGACCCGGAGGAAGATGCGTTCCCACCCAAGGCCCACCTTCCTTCACCGTCGAGCGAAGGAACATGGAGGGTTGTACGCTTCCATTGTACCATATTTTGCTTCTCTTGGCGAACGTTTATTCGCAAAGAAAAGCCCCCGAGGCCGGGGGCTTAAATCTTTCTGTTGGCAATGAGGAACAGGGCGATCAATTCCAGAATGCTGGGCAATTCCTGATGATAATGGTTGGGATAACGCGTCCGGTTGGTTAATTTGGCATCATCCGGCGGGTGGACGTGGAAAGGTTCGGTTTCCGTCTGATACCGTGGGTCATCCGGATGCGGCTCGCTGTGAAATTTTAGGAGCACTTTCCCGTCTTCTCCAACCCAATCGTAATGGTATTCCTTTATGAATCCGCCCTCAATTTCTTCGGTGATGTACAAGCGCGATCCATCCAAAAACACAAAGGTGTGACGCAAAACGGACGGCAAGGAGCGCAGCCCGTTGGCGTCCACATTGCTGGAATCCATAATGATATGATCGAAAACCTGTTCCAGAAGTTTGATGTTGGATGGCGGGTATTGGGTGGTGACAGACGTCCTCTTCGTCTTTTTCGGTTTCGTCTTTTTCGGCGGATTCTTGCGTGAACGCGACGCGCTCAAGACCGATTTTGCCGCCTTTCAATCATCCTGATGAGCGATGCCCACAGCGCGGCATCCCGTTCTTCTTCCGGTGTAAGGTCTGTGCGCTTTCCAAGCGTGTCCTCGTAGGAGCCGCCGTATTTCCGTTCGTAGAAGGCCACGTCTTTGCGCAGTTCCTCCAGTTCTTCTTCCGGCGTCATCGTGTCGCGCTTGAGGCGCACCTGTTCCTGGGCGTACAGTTCCGCCGCCTCGGCCACCGTGATCGGCTTTCCGAAAGGCGAAATGTACACGGCCGTCTCCGGAATGCGAAACTGCCTGCCGCTCGCTCTTGGAGGCAAGCCCTTGAAGCGGCCCTGGGCGATCCAGTTGTGGATGGTCTGGATGCTGACCCCGAAGAAGCGGGCCACTTCGCCCGTGGTGTATTTTCGCGCCGCCGGTTCCTCGGACGCTCCCATCTCCACCATGTGCGCCAAAACCCGCTGAAGCGCGCTCCGGGGATCGCGGCGCACCAGAAGACCGTCCACTTCCTTCAAAAGGTCGCGGTTTCCCAGAGGAGATTTCTCGATGTAATTCGCCAATGCCTTGACAACCAGCGGCATCCTGTCGTCCTGCGGAGCCTCTTTCGCCAGTTCCATTGCGGCCGATATGGCCCGCTCCCGCTCCTTGACCTTCAGCATGTACATCACCTTCCGCACCTCCATTCTATCATGGTTTGCCTTAAACTTCAAGAAAACTTCAACCCCTTATCAGCACAGTATGCGCTCAGGAGTCCGAAATATACCTGAATAAACGAAAAAGGCCGCCGTTTCATTCGGCGGCCTCAAGACATGACCCACCACTTGATGAGCAGATTCAGGAGCCACACGATCGCGTAGGCAATGACAAGTCCCCGGATCCACTTCACTCGTCATCCACTCCTTTGGGTTATGAAACATATGGCGATTCTGTCATTCCGTCCGGGAAAGCCAGTGGTAGTAGGAGGTTTCGCTCACTGCGAGCCGCTCGCGCTCGCAGAAGGCGACAAAGTCGCAGAATCCCGCTTCGGTGAGCGCATATTGCTGGGCAAGATACCGGATGGCGCGGCTGCGCGCCTCTTCGCGCCGCCTGGCCTCCTTCCAAATCTCGATGGAAGGCCGCGGGTCTTTCCGGATGTCCTCCGGTGTACGAGGGTGGGCAAAGCACCAGAAGACGAACGAACGGAATTCGTCGGGGGTGAGTCCATTTTGTTCGGCGAGGTATTCGCAGAGGCGCTCGAACAGGGGATAGTCGATCTTGTCCTTGTTGGCTTCCGCCCAAAGGTAGGGGTTTGAGTCGCCCTTGGAAGCGTTGAGGTCAGGGTCAAGCGGGTAGACGTTCCCGACGTAGGTGCCGCCGTGGCCGATCGACTGGGGGATGAAGTGGTCCATCGAGATAAGGAAACTGAAGGAAAGCGCGCAGCGGTTTCCGAATTCGTCCAGGATCCGGCCCCATTCAAACGGCGTCAGGTCCGCGCGTAATCCCAGCGAACGCGAGGTTTTGACATGTTCCAGAACCTTTTTGTCTTCCAGCGGGCTGTTTCGGTGCCGCGGGGAAGCATTTGCGCGCCGGAAGGCTCTTGGGGAAAGGAAGGGGTTCGAGCGGGGGAGAGGCATATGCGGTCCTCATTCCACAAGCCGCGGCGTGGAGCAGAACCAGCCGGCCGTCTGGCGGCGATAGTTCGTCTGCTTGTAGTGCGCGATCACGGTGACGACCAGCCGCACGCCGTTCTTCCACGAAACCACGACGGCGAACCTTCCCGGCACCCGCCATTTGATGATCCCCCGGAAGGCGGGCAGGTTTTGCACCACCCGTACGACTTCGGACGGAGAAATGCCGCTTTCCCGGCAGCGCTGATGCGCGTGATCCGACAACACCACTTTCGGTTTCAACATCGCTTTTGGTTTTTCTGCAATCATCATCTCTGAACACCTCTCTTCCGTCTGGTTTTCCGATGGAAAGGGAAGGACCCGACGACTGTCAGGCCCTTCTGCCCGCAGATGCGCAAGAGACGACGTGCGCCGGCGATGTTCCGGTCCAGACAAGGCCGGGCGGCGGATCCCCGCTTCGCGGGGGCGTCACAAATGGCGGATCACCAATATACGGCGCCATCCCCGGCGGCGGGTCGCCGATGTAAACTTCCGGCCGCGCCGGAGCGTTCACGGATCCGGAACCGGGGGAAAGGAAGGGAGGCGGCGCCACGCGGCGAACCGCGATGTAGCCGGCCACCATCTCCCGCAGAAAAACCGATTCGTTTTTCCCTTCCAGCGCCAAAAGGCGCCTGAGTTCCTCTTTCATTTCCTGCGTAATCCGCGCCCGAATGTAGGCCGTTTTCGGGCGTTCGGCTTTCTTTCTCGACATATGCGTTTTCGTCTCCTTTCCGATCATTTGATCCGGACTTCCAGAATGCCGGAGACCAACCGGTCCGGGAATATCTCCACTTCTTCGTACTTCATGGAAAGCACCTTGCAGTAGTTGCGGGCAGCATCATGCAGCGTGAATAAAACGGGATCTCGGACCAGAAATCAACGACGGCCTCCTGAATCGAATTCAACTTTGCTCATGAGCAGGCGCCTCCGTTCTTATTTGCTGTTCCCGTTTTTCAATGCTGTTACGAATCCTTTGCAAAATACTGATGATGTTATCAATCCCCTGCAGATTGTAAAAACCAAGGACGATCTCCGGCTGATTGGCAAAGACGTCTTCGATTCCCGGCTGAACATCGCCGTTAATCTCAAATGTCTTGTTCATTTGGGAAATGGCCAAAAATGAAATTGGCAAATTTTGATCTTCAATGACGGCCAGACCAACATCTCCAGCGCCAAAGAGAATGGATGTAACGCCGTTCTCTTTTAAGATTGGCATCATGTTCACCTCAATATGTTACGATGTTCTTGTTCGATTACATTGTAGCACAATAATAATGCGAATAACAAGTATAATGATTGAATAACGGAATAAAAAATGGGAGGGGAGTAAACAGTCTCTTTACGAGAATAATGGAATAAAGGCAGCATAATGAAATGGATTGCGAATGAGCGAAAAAATACATTCCATTATACTCAAAAAATTCGTTTGTGCAATACCTTTCTGATGGGAATGAATTGGGAATTCTGCTTCTTTCTTGGATGCGGTAAAATGAAAGTGTGTTAAGAGGGGGAGATGACTATCGAACAACGTCCACTTCGCCGTACGGTGTGATAGTGGTATCCATCGTACGAAAAACGGGACTCGGGTTGTTGCCGCAGCCCTGATGTCTCTTATATCTTTTGCCCGAAAATAAAACCCCTCGCTGAACGTTAGCGAGGGGTATTTGCTTCTTTGCTTCGCAAAAGTTTTTTGATCAGTCTTGTGCAAGCGTTGGTAGCATAAACGAACAGGGAGTGTTTGTTGAACGGTTTCTCAAAATACACTCGCTGCTCGTATTCTTGCACATCTTTGACGTGATTCAGATTTGTGGTATTGTCCCTGGCCATCAGTATGGGTGCTTTGCGTTTCAGAACGCGGTCATCTTCTTGCCCTGCGGATCAATCAAGGCTCCGTTTTCCCCCAAAACCCAGCAAGTGGTCGCGGTCTTGCCATTCAGAGCGGCCGCCAGAATGATAGAACCGTCTGTTTCGGGGTCAAACTCGTTCTGTGTCCAGATGTCCTGGACATCCTGAATCGCTTGCTTTTCCGTCAGGTGCAGGCTGACGACTTGATCGGCGCCAAACTCGTAGTGGTGAACGTAAATCGGCGCCTCCCCGGAAAGCAGCGCAACGACGCGGCGAATGGACGCATAGGTTTTTTCGATCAGTTCTTTCAGATCCTTTTTGTCGTCGCCCAATTGTGCCCAGGTGAGGGCCAGTTGTTTGGCCCTCTTCACCAGCACTTCAACCGCCGGCTCTATGCTGCAGTTCTGATCGGTTGCGACAGCCGTATCCAGTGTATCCAGGTCCGCTGTTGTCGCCTGCTCCGCATCTTCTCCGGTCGCGGGAGCGGAAGCGGGGATGTTGCCGCCGTATTGGCGCATGAAACCCGCTGCGGAGTAGTAGTCTATGCCGCACTTGTTGACGACGATTTGAGCAGGGTCAATTCCTTGCTCAATCAGCGATTGCACTGTCTGAACGGCGTCAGCGTACGCCAACTTGTTGATCCAGCCTCCGCCGTGTTCGTTATTCCATGAGATGATCCAACCCTGCATCATTTCGACTCACCTTCCTGATTCTCTTCGTCATTCGGATACACGCGCGTCAGTTTCACTACTCCTGGGAGAACGGCTCCCTGATTGCGCATCGTGACAATGTCACCGCCGTTTTCGGTGATGTATTCGGCGTCGCCGTATCTCTCCAGTTCCCAGAGCGGGGTGAAGACGTAGACGGTTTGACCTTCTTCGTTGAAGACGCGCGCATCATCCGTTTCATGGTCGAACTCCTCATCCAGTTCCGCGTGCAGTTCCCGGATCAATGCGGCCAGATCATTGGAGAACTTCGGCGGCTGGATGGTTCCGCGCTGTTGGATGACAGCGCAGAACTTCGGTTTTTCGAGATCCGCGATGGCGTCTTCCAGTTCCCGGAGCCGATTTTCGAACGTCTTACGGCTCCCGGCGTCTTCGACCATGAAATTTCCGGAGTCAAAGAGTCCTCCATGAAGAAAAGCAACGCGTCCGGAAACAAGGTCTCCTACCCGGATCGACGCCAAAAGTTCTTTGTTTTCCGAGTATGCCGGAAACAGCCAGGGAAAATCATCCGGTTTCCCGGCGACAGACAGCATCGGAACGCCTTCCGGCGTGATGAACTGTACGACACCGCCAGATTCACCGTTCAAGATCTCCTGGATCTTCTTTGTTTCAGCCTTCAAGATTTCCAAAGCATGATTCATTGTTGATCCCTTTCCTCTTCGTGTATGATTTTGGAATTACAAGAATTTCGCTTTGTTCGCATGAAGGTCTTTGATCTTCATTTCCAGAATGTCCGTAGTGATGGTCTTGGGGATCAATGCGGCGATTCTGGCTTTTTCCTCCTCAAGGGCTTTTTTGCCCTCTTCGGTGTCAAGCCAATCTATTGCCGTCCAGAAGAGGGAGAATCCTGCTTGCTGCGGGTCTTTCGAGTGTTCCTCCTGGAGTTTCTTGTTGAGTACGGCATTTTTGGCGAGTTTGCGAACCCGCTTTTCGAACGGAGGAACCAAGTTCAGCATTGATCCGGGAGTTATGAATGGGCGGCGCAGGAAACATTCCACCACAAAGCCGTTTTCAGCGGCCACGCCGCGTTTCCAGGCTTTATCCCAGTCCTTTCTGCGCTGCTCCCATTCTTTTTCCGTAACGCCCTCATCCCGGTCGGTGTTGTCCCAGTACGGGTAGGGTTTTACTTCCGGGAGAGACTCCCAGACTGTGCGATATGCGTCTTGCTCCGCATAGAAAAGAGCAAGAACCTTACCCCGTATCGGCATGAGGACAAACGACACATCGAGGTCGTACTCGGTGTCGCGTTTGAGCGATTTTTTGGTTTTTTCCACGCGCTCTGCCACGCCCCAGAAAATCAGATGTTCCAAGGATTGAGTGGCATCGAAGGTTTCCTCCGTATCACCGAATTCTTCTTCGAACCATTTCCGCACGTCATCGAGAGACGGTTGCAGGAAGATCAAATCGACGAAGTCGGCGATCTTTTTGGCCAGGAGTTGCTTGAACAGTTCCTCTGTCACTTCGGTTATCTTCGCCCTGACCTTCTGCGTAAACTGATGCAGTTGCAGAAGCGTCATGTTGCCGAGTTGATACCCGTTGTAGATTTTCGTGCTCATTTGAATCCCCCTCAATCATGATTGAGTGATGATGGATTGTCCGGCGGCTCCAGTCCGGCCGCCGGATCGTGATTCATACAGGAAAGATTTTCGTGAATGGCCGCCCCGTTTTTGGATGACGGAAAATATCACCGACATCATCTTCTTTGATGACGATCAGGCCATCCTCCGAGAGGTATTCGGCCTTTTCGCGAATGGCGAGTTCCAGGGCCGGCGTGTATTCGTACACCAGGTCCCCGTACTCGTTGTAGATGCGGGCCGAGTCTCCCGTGATGTAGTCCTCATCCAATTCGTCATGGATGTTCAGGACCGCTTCCTTCAGGTCCCGGATGATGACGGGTGAAAGCGTCTGCCCGTCTGTGGTGCGGACTTCGATGAAGCGAGGCGTTTCCAGATCGAAGATGGCCTCTTCCAGATCGTTTTTCAGTTGCAAGAGTTCATCTTGCGTGTAAGCCTCCTCGATCTCGAAAACGTCGTCGTCCCGCCAATTGCCGGAGACGATCACCCCGGGCCTGACCTTGCCATCCAGGTCTTCCGGCCAGAAGGCCTCCTTCCAAAGGGATGGATCGTCATGCTCCTTCATTGCGATCCGCGCTTCCCGTGTTCCGGGATCGGCTTCGGCAACCACCCAGCCCGTCTTTGGGTCGAGCAGGTATTCGACGTGCCGAAGTTCCCGTTTGAGCACTTCCAACGCCTTCTTCATCCTTCATCTCCCCTTCGTCTTCGTGATTTCCGGTTCCGGATCAAAACCGTTTCCGCTTTGCGCCGCCCTGGGCGATGAGCAGAAGCGCTTCCTTTATTGACTTCAGTTTCGCGGCGGCCTCGGCATCACCGCGTTTCGCCGCCTGCTGCAGCGCGCGCAGCCCGCCGGCTTCGCTTTCGAAGGCCGCCATGACAGCCGGTTGGGCGTAAAAGCAGGGAACGGGTTCGTAATCCGGATGCTCCGGAAGAAGATCGTTCAGCACGAATTCGACCATGGCGGGGATGTCCAGCCAGTCATATTCGTCGTATTTTCCGTCCGCATACTGGTTGACCAGTGCGACGTCCCCGAAATAGATCTTCTGGTCGTTGTGCTGAACCACGGTTTTGTAATCCGGAAGTCCAAACATCTTCCTCATCCTCCTTCGCCGTCGAATTATGAATAAAAGAATCAACCACGAATATTGTAACATATTTTATGACCAATTTACAGAACATCGGAATGAAACAGGAACAAGGGAACAAAAAAAGACGGGGCATCCGACCCCGGTGTCGAACACCCCGCCTTGTGAAACGGCCGCAGCCGCAAGTTTTTGCCTCCGGATTTTCCCGGTCCAGTTGCTGCGTGCCGGATTTCCACCTGTGTTTTGGAATATCGTAACATAATTGCAAAGAAAAATAAAAAATAACGGAACTTTTTTGAAAAATAGGAATCATTCTTGAACAGAGAGCAAAGAATTCGCTATATTGAGACTGTACCCGATCCTGCACAAGACGGTGAAGGAGGTTTGGGAACATGAATCTGCAGGAGAAACTGTTTGAGATTTTCCGGGAAGAAGACACGATCCTGGAAGACCGGGACTATCCGGACACGGGGCAGGTAGTCAGCGACTTCCTCGCCAGCCAGGGCATCGAAGCCGACTTTGATGTGGAAGAGGGCGCCCTGGAACTGTCCGACGGCGGGACCCCTTACCGCTACGATGTCATCCGGTTCAAAGAGGTTCCGGTTGTCGTCACGCTGCTTCTCAGCCATTGCATCGGCTGGGATTACATGGTCAGCGGCGTAGAAGTCCAGGACGAAGAAACCACTCCCAACAATCAGGCGGTCGCCTGAAACAACAAACCCCCGGGGGAAATCCGGGGGGTTATGGATGGGAAAATGACACTCCCTCTCCCCTAATTTAAGAAGAACTATGTGGGACACCTGGTCCGGTTTTTTCGCCCGCCCATTTCCGGAACCAGGCCATCGAACAGGTGCGCACGCGTCCGGCGCGTGCCCCCTGGATGATCCGGTATTGGAGGCGCCGGCTGTCGGGGAAGACGGTCACGATTTCGCGCACTTCACCAGGCATCTGTTTTCCGGCGAACCGGTCGCCCGGCGCAAAGGTCGTTTCCGGCTCTTCCGTTCCCGCCAAATCGGATACATCCCGCTCCGAAAGGGGGACATCAAACAGTTCGCCCCGTTCGGCCGGCGGCCGGCATTCCAGAAACTCCTCCAACGCCCGCTCCCGCTCCATCTCCTTCCGGATGGCCCGGATGTTCTCCATCAGGTTCGACAGGTCTTCCAGGGCATGCGCAAGCAGCGCCGCCAGGGCCGGATCGTAAATGACTCCCCAACTGGTTCCCGTTTCATCCACCAGGAACCAATCGTTCGGAGACGCCTCGTATACCGCAAGGGTTTTGGGGTTTACGGGCAAGGCGGCCAGCCGGCCTTCGATGGCGGAAAGGTCAAGACCTTCGAGCAGAGAAGAGAGGAGAGCGTCCGTCTTCATGAGGCTTCCTCCTTGCAAAATACGAAATGGCGAATCCAAACCAATAAGGCGCAACGGCAAAAGGCTATTGCGCCTGCGTACGGTTCACGATGCGGCTTCCCCTTCGGATGGCGCCAGTACGCCCGCCTTTTGCAGGAGGGGTTCGGCCCCCGGTATCGTGTATCCAAGATGCCAGGCCGTCAGCGTAACGGCAAGCCGCATGCTTGGCGAGTCCTTGGCCGCCTCGAACAGTTCCTTCACCTTTTCCTCGCCAAAGGGTTTCCCGGAGAGCGCGGCAAGGGCCTTTTCCGCGCATTCCAGTTCCTTGCCGGCCTTTTCAGCGTCTTCTGCATGGGTTTCGACACGGTACTCCAGTTCGTTGATGTACTCCCTCAGCGCCCTTTTCACCGTTCCGGCGTAAGGGATTGCGATGCCGGTCATCGTTTCCGCCGCCCCCTTCTCCTTGAGCATTTTCATCATTTCAAACTCACACGACATGCAAAGCCCCCGCGAGATCGGCTCATCGCCCAGTTGCCGCCCGAAATAGGGGCCGCAATCCACGCCGTGGTAACTTCCGCACCGCTCGCACCGGACAGACACATAGAGACGCGTCATCGTTCCCAACTCCTTCTCCTTCGTTCATCGAATATTGGAACCATACATGAATATTGTAGCATAACGAAAAAAACAAATAAAGGTATAAGAAAAGAAAGCCGTAATCAAAAATGAAAATGTGTCACAAAATCGTGGAAAGTGAAGTTGAAAAATGGTATAATTCAGGTATAACGTAACAAAACGAGAACGGAGGGATGAGGGATGGCGCTGCCGGTGCAACGGATTGAGGGAGTGATCGACTTCATCCAGTACCCGCGCAACGGTTTTACAAAGCCGATGGAGTTCGCGGTTGTCCATGTCAGAACGGATACCGGCAGGCGGATCAAGGCGGCCGGGGAAATGATCCCGTGCAAGCGCGGGGAAGTGTTCTGGTTCGAAGGGTACATGAGGCGGGACAAATACGGTGAGACATTCCGGTTCGAGCGGGCCGGCCGGTCCGACCAGGGCGAGCAGGGAGCGCGTTCGTACCTTGCGCACCTGTTCGGACCCAAGACGGCGGAAAAGATCATCGCGCATTTTGGCGGGGCGGAAGACGCCCTGGCCGCATTCAAGCGCGATCCGTATGAGGTGACGGCCGTCAAGGGCATTTCGACGAAAACGGTCCAGAAGGCCGTGCGCAGGCATCAGGACCATGAGGTGGTCGAAGTGCTGTTCACCACGCTCAAGCCCTATGGCCTCACCATGCACATGGCCCTCAAAATCTACAAGAAGTACGGAAGCGGCTCCCTGGACCGGCTGAAGGAAAATCCCTACATCCTGATGTACGACTTCGACGCGTTCGATTTCCATGCCGCGGACCTCATCGCCTCCTATTTCAATATCCATCCGCATGACCAAAACCGCCTCGAAGCGGGCGTTTTCCACGCCATGATGCGCGCCCTGTCCGAAGGACACGTGTTCCTGCCGCTCGATGCGCTCATCCGGCAGACCGTCCGGACGCTCAACGCACGGCAGCAAGACAGCGTACCGAACTTTCTCGTCGAGCAAACCGTCATCTCGCTCCTCAAAAACGAACGGCTGTACCTGGAAAAAGGAGACCGGGTGTACCTGCCGGCCTATCACAAGTACGAGGTTGGCGTGGCCAAGCATCTGCTCCGGCTCCGCGGGCCGAAGTTCGTCAAGCAGAGCGCCGTCCGGCAAATCATTGAGGATTTCGAGTATCTGCAAAGACAAAACAGGAAAATCAGCCGGCTGGAAGACGAGCAGAAGGAGGCCATCCTGAAGGCGGCCAGCCACCAACTGTCGGTGGTGACGGGGCCGCCGGGGAGCGGGAAGACGACGATCATCCAAGGCATCATCTACACGCTTGAGAAACTGGTCGGCCGCCCCTTGCATGTAGGGCTTGCGGCGCCGACCGGCAAGGCGGCCAGGCGGATGGCGGAGACGACAGGCCGCGCGGCTTTCACCATTCACAAACTGCTCGGCTACCGGCCGCAAAACGGACATTGGGAGTTTGCCTACAACGAGCATCACCGCTTGCCATGCGACCTCATCATCATCGACGAGTGTTCCATGTTGGACGTGCACCTGGCCTACCATCTGTTTCAGGCCATCGCCAAAGGTACGACGGTGGTGCTCGTGGGCGACAAGGACCAATTGGACTCCGTCGGCCCCGGACGCATATTCGGCGACATTCTGGAATCGAACCAGATCCCGACCACCTATCTCAAGAAGGTTCACCGTCTGGGCGGCAGCGCGCTGGAGCGTGCCCTGATGGTCCGGGACGGTTTTGTGCCTGACCTGTCGGACGCATGCGATTTCGTCTTTTTCGAACATGAAGACGAACTGACTTTGCAGGAACGGGTGCTGGAGGAATTCGTGCAGGCGGCGCGGCTCTACGGTCTGGATGAAGTCGTGGTGCTGACGCCCATGAACAAGACGCTGTTCGGCGTCCACGAACTCAACAAACTGATCCAGCGCGAAATCAACCCTCCGGCACCCGGAAAGGCCGAGGTCAAGTTCGGCCAGCAAATCTTCCGTGTGGGCGACAAGGTCATCCAGAAGGCGCCAAATGACGCCCACGGCCTCGTCAACGGCCAGATCGGCTACGTCAAGGCGTATATTCCGGAAGACCCGCAGGCGGGCGAGGAAGAACGCCTGATCGTGGACTTCGACGGGGAAGAGGTGGAATACACCCGCGACCGGTTCGACGAGATCCAACTCGCCTACGCGATGACCGTCCACCGGGCGCAAGGGTCCGAGTGGAGCAAGGTCATCATGCCGGTGTTCAAAGAACACTTCTTCATGCTGACGCGTCGGCTCATCTACACGCTCTGGACGCGCATGAAAAAGCAACTGTTTTTGTTTGGCGCGAAAGACGCGCTGATTCGGGCCATCCGAACCAATCGGGAGCGGCCCCGAAATTCGCTTCTGAAAGACCGAATCAGGGGGCTTGTCGTATAAGCCCCCTTTTTGGGAGGTGTTCGCGTGAAGCAAAGATGGAAAACGGTCCTGGCGGCGGCCGCCATTCTTTTGGCCGCGTTTGCCGCCGGTGTGCTGGCGGGATACCACCAGGACAAGTGGCTGGACAGACTTCCCGGCATCCGGCCCGCACAAATTCCCGCCCAGCCGGAAGAGACCACGCCGGCCGAAGAGTCCGGCAAGCCCCAGGAAACCAACTCCGGGGAGACCGGCGGCAAGCCGGAGCGGAACGCCGGCCAGCGTAGCCCCGCTGCGCCGCCCCGGATGGACGTTAAAACGCCCCCGGTGGACGCCGATCGGGTCGAACGCTCGATTCAGGAAGCCATCCGGGAAATCCAGCGGAACCTGGAAGAACAGCGCCGGATCAGCGACGAAATCCTGCGACAGTTGGAACAAAGCGTGCACCATGAACGGTTTACGGGCAGCCTGCTTCATCCGAACGGGGCGTTTCTGCCATGAAAACCGTATTGCTGGAGATCCGCACAAGCGGCAGAAAAACCAACCTGGAAGCAGAACTGGCCGACAATTTCTTCTCCCGTTTCCTGGGCCTCATGGGGCGGCGAGAAACCAAAGGGCTTTTTCTGAAAGACTGCAATCAGATTCACACGTTCTTCATGCGGTTTCCGATTGACGTGTATTACCTGGATGAGGAAGGAACGGTCATCCGGATCGAGCGAAACACCAAACCCTGGCGCATCCGGCCGCTTGTCTGGAAAGCCCGATCGGTGCTGGAACTTGCGGCCGGCACGGAAGCGGACATCGAGATCGGTTCGCGAATTTCCGCCGCAAACACATAACCCCCGGAAATTCCCGGGGGTTATGTTTGTTTGGGCGTCAGAACGGATGCCGGTCGGCAACTGATCAGAACAGGGGCCAGAAACGGAAAAGGTAGATGCCGGAGATTTCCGATAAGGAAATGGTGCCGATGTGGCGGCTGTCGAGGCTGTCGTGGCGGTTGTCTCCCATCACAAAAGCATGCCCGTCGGGCACGAGGACGGGGGCGAGGTCTTCACGGAACGGTTCCTTGATGTATGGCTCATCCAGTGCCTGGCCGTTGCGGTACACCACGCCGTCCCGGATCTCGATCACGTCGCCCGGCAGGCCGATGACGCGCTTGATGAGGTGTGACCGCCCTTCCGTATACTCGCGGTGAATGATCACCACGTCGCCGTAATCCGGCCGGCCCCATTTGGCGGCCATCACCCGGTCCCCGTCATGAAACGAAGGTTCCATGGATGCGCCATGGACGGTGTACGGAGAAATCACGAAAAGACGCAAAAAAAGAACGAAAACCGCAAGAGCAAAGAGCCATCCCCAATCCTTCAGCACATTTTTCATGAACCGTCATTCCTCCTTGCATACCTTCATTATCTCATACCAAAAGCGGAAATTCAAATCATAACGGAATAAAAAACGAATACGTGTACAAAATGAATACACAAAAAAAGAGACGCGCACCAAAGGTGCACGTCAGTTTCGGTACACGAAATCGTAAGTGAACTGGCAGCGGGCCTGGGCGCACAGGAGTTTTTCCCGGTATCGACTGCCGTACGCGCTTCGGAATTCGCGGCCCTTGTCGCAGACCTGATAGATACGCACGGAGCGGGACTGGTCTTCGTCCTCTTCCCATCCCCATCGGCTTTGGATGTACCCGTTCTGCTCCAGTTCGGAAAGGAGCGGGTAGAGGGTGCCGTCGCTGATCTTCCACAGGGGGAAACGCTCCCGCAGTTTTCGTTTGAGCGAGTACCCGTAAAGCGGCTCGTCCAGGGTAACCAGCACCCAGAACGCCAGGAAGGAAGAGATATTCAGGGGAATGTCTTCCCCATCCTCCTTCGACAGCAGCGGCACGGTTTGCGTAAGCGCGCTGTCGATAAATTTCTTCAGGCTTTCGATCTTGTGGATCGTCTCGCCGCGCATGCGCAAAAACCGCTCTACGCCCGCATCGGTGAGCCGATAAAAGCGGCGGTGCCGCTTGTTGGGATCGTCCCGCTCTTCCCAGGTCCGGGTCACAAACCCCTCTTTTTTCATCTTATCGAGAAGCGGGTAAATCACGGAATTGGAAATCACGATCAGGCCGCCCGACTTTTCTTCGAGAATCTCCCGAATCCGGTGCCCGTGCACAACGCCTTTTGTGTCATACAAAACCCGGTATATCAGAAGCGCCGTCCAGGCGGTCGTTGTCATGAACAGGTTGAGCAGCCGCCTGTTCCTTGCCTGTTCTCCGGCCGACAAAAAATGCATTCCCCAAACCTCCCGCAAGCGATCTTGACATCCTGATCCCCGCTTCCCATTCCATGCGCCAACATCCCGAACTTCCGAGGGAAATGGGATGAAAAAGGCGGAAATGGGGGATTATCCATCCGGAACGCGCCAAATCGCGTTTTTCCCCCGATTTTCACCTTTGGGTCGTGAACGAGAAAAAGGGTGCACATGGATTCGACAACATGAACGACATCCGTCCGCCCTCGCCGCGCTCTTTCGCCGGTCGGGAATCGAAGGATTTGATCAAATTATACAAGGTGCTTTTGCAAAATTCCTGCCCACAAAACTGGAAATCCAAAGCAGACGGGAGGTAAAATGGTATCGAGTCCCTTTTATGCGCGCGTCATGCGTGCGTTTTTCCTGAAGGAGGGACTCAGATTGCCAATCACAAAACCGCAAGAGTACAACGAATCCGCGATCCGGGTGCTGGACGGCCTGGAAGCCATCCGGCTCCGCCCCGGCATGTACATCGGGGGAACGGATCGCGAGGCGTTGCACCATCTCGTCTGGGAAATCGTGGCCAACAGCCTGGACGAGTTCCTGGCCGGATACGGGAGCGAAATCATCGTCACGCTCCACAAGGACGGCCGGGTCTCCGTCGAGGACTTCGGCCGCGGGATTCCCCTCGGCATTCACCCCCAAACCGGCAAATCCACGCTGGAGACGATCCTCACGGTTCCCCACGCCGGCGGCAAGTTTGGCGGGTCCGGTTACAGGATTTCCGGCGGCCTGCACGGCGTCGGCGCAACTTGCGTAAACGCCCTCTCGGTGCATCTCAAGGCCCGCGTCCGCCGCGACGGCCGGGAGGTCGTCCAGGCCTACAGCCGCGGCGTTCTCCAGAAAGAAGAAGAGCGGAAGTTTCAAGGTCAAAGCGGCACCCTGATCGAATTTCTGCCGGACCCCGAAATCTTTGAAGACACCCGGTTCGACAAGGATGTAATCAAAAACCGGCTCCGGCAATTTGCCTTCCTCACGGCCGGTCTGAAACTGGTTTTTGCCGATGAGGAAGAGGGACAGCAAGAAGTTTTCCAATATCCGGGCGGCCTTCTGGAATACATGAAGCACCTGGGCCGCGGCAAACCGGCCCTGCACAAGCCTTGGATGATCCAGGCAGAACATGCCGGCATCCAGGTGGAAGCCTGCCTGCAATATACCGACACCTACTCCACGCAGATCCTCAGTTTCGTCAATCTCATTCCCACACGAGAAGGGGGCACGCACGAAGCGGCCCTCAAAACCGCACTTACCCGCACCCTGAACGACATGGCCAATGAAAAACGCTGGATCAGGGAAAACCTTGCCGGCGACGAATGGATGGAAGGCTTGACGTGCATTCTGCACATCAAAATGCCCGAACCGCAATTTGAAGGACAAACCAAAAACAAACTGGCTTCATCCGAGGCGCGATCGGCCGTATTGGCCGTACTGTCCCAGCAACTCCCAGGACTTTTCTCCAAAGACCCCGCCGTCGTGAAAAAAATCGCCGAGAAGGCGCTCCTCGCAAAGCGGGCGAAGGAGGCGGCCCGAAAGGCCAAGGAACTCGTCCGCAATCCCCGCAAGAAGGACTACTCCCACCTTGTCTCCGGCAAATACGCTCCCTGCTCCGGGAAAAAACCGGAAGAGAACGAACTGTTCATCGTCGAGGGCGATTCCGCGGGCGGCAGCGCGAAGCAGGGCCGCGACCGCATGTTCCAGAGCGTGCTGCCTTTGAGGGGGAAACCCCTGAATGTGGAAAAAACCAGACTTGACAAGGCGCTGGACAACGAGGAAATCCGTTCGATCATCGCGGCGCTCGGCGCCGGGGTGGGCGAGGACTTCGAGCCGGACAGGATGACGCACCACAAGGTCATCATCATGACCGACGCCGACGTGGACGGCGCGCACATCCGGACGCTTTTGCTTACGTTTTTCTACCGGTACATGCCGCAGGTCATCGAACTTGGCCGCCTGTACATCGCCCAGCCGCCGCTCTACAAAGTCGCGCAGGGCGCAAAAGCGGCCTACGCGTTCAGCGAGCAGGAGAAAAACAGCCTCCTCAAGAGCCTGAAGGGCGCCCAGGTGCAGCGATTCAAGGGTTTGGGCGAAATGAATCCGGAACAGTTGTGGGAAACGACGATGAACCCGGCCACGCGGACGCTGCTCAAGGTCGAGATCGGCGACGCCGCGGAAGCCGAGCGGCTGCTTGCGACGCTCATGGGGGATGACCCGGAAACCCGAAAAGAATTCCTTGCTTCACTGTGAGAAAGGAGAGTCGAACCATGCAGGTTACCAAACGCCTGTTTGAAACGGAAATGCGCGAATCGTTTGCCAGTTACGCCCTGGAAACCATCGCGGACCGGGCGCTGCCCGACGCGAGGGATGGCCTCAAGCCTGTTCAGCGCCGGATTCTTTACGCCATGCACGAACTGGGTCTCGCACCGGACAAGCCGCATCGCAAAAGCGCGCGGATCGTGGGCGATGTGATCGGCAAATACCACCCCCACGGGGATGCGTCCGTCTATGAAGCGATGGTGCGGGTGGCGCAGGATTTCTCCATGCGCTATCCGCTCGTGGGCGGCCACGGCAACTTTGGCTCCATCGACGGCGACCCGGCGGCCGCCATGCGGTACACGGAGGCACGCCTTTCACCGCACGCCATGCTCATGCTGGAGGACCTTGAGGTCGTCGCTCCCATGAAGCCGAACTTCGACGATTCCCTGACAGAACCGGAGATTCTCCCGGCCAAACTTCCGAATCTATTGCTCAACGGAACCAGCGGCATCGCGGTCGGGATTTCCACCCTGATGGTGCCGCACCACGGGAAAGAAGTGCTTGAGGCTCTCATCGCGCTTTTGGAGAATCCGGACGCGCCGATTGAAACGATCATCCGGGGGCCGGACTTTCCGACCGGCGGCGTCGTGGTGAACCCGGAAGACTGGCCGGAAATTGTCCGGACCGGCAAAGGAAAAATCGCCGTGCGCAGCCGGCATGTGATCGAACAGGGGAAGAAAGCAAGCCGTCTTGTATTCACGGACGTGCCATTCCAGGTGCGCAAGACGAAAGTGCTCGCCGACATCGTGGCGCTCGCGGAAAAAGTCGATGGAATCCTGGACATCCGGGATGAATCCGGAAAAGAGGGCATCCGGATCGTGGTGGAGGTAAAGCCCGGCGACGAGGAGCGGGTTCTGGATCTTCTGTTCCGCCATACCGCGCTGGAGACGGTCATCCATGTGCAGAACCAGGTGCTCATCGGCGGGAAACCCGTCGTGGCCGGCCTGAAGGAACTGCTGCAGGTCTTCACGCGGCACCGCCTGGAGATGCTGCAAAAGAAACTGGAGCACGATCTGGCCAGGGAAACGGAGCGGTTCCACATCCTCGAAGGACTGTCTGCGGTCCTGAAGGACGTGGACCGGGCGGTGGCCATCATCAAGGGAAGCCGCAATACGGATGCGGCCCGCTTTGAACTCATGAAGGCGTTCGGCATGACCGAACCGCAGGCGAATGCCGTGCTGGACCTGCGCCTTGCCCGCCTGACTTCGCTGGAGATCCGGGAAATCGAGAAAAAGCGGAAGGAATCGGCGAAACGGATCAAACTTTTGCAGGGGCAATTGAAGGACCTGAAGGGCACGCTCAAGACGGAGTGGGAGGCGCTGCTGCCGCTCTTTGCGGAGCCGCGCCGCACGGAGATCCTGTCCGCAAAGCCAGCCCGCAAAGTGCGGCCGACACAGCAGCCGGCCATGCGAACGGTCTGCCTGTTCACCCGGGAAGGAAAGGCCAAACGTGTCCAGGCGCCCGTTGGAGCAAAAATTCTTCCCCAGGCGTTCCGGATGGACCTGGCCGCTGATGGGGAAGAACCTGAGATCCTGGTGCTCACCAGAAAGGGCATGGCCATCCGGTTCAGGACCGAGGAACTTCCGGTCCAGGGGAAGACGGCCGGCGGAGTCAAGGCCATCAACCTGCAGCCGGGCGACGAGGTGCTGCAGGTAATTGCGGTCCGGCCGGAGACCCAAATCGCCATGGAGACGGAGGATGGAAGACAAAAGACCGCTGAAGCGGGCTTGGTGCCGCTGACCCACCGCGGCGGAAAAGGCGTCAAGTCGTTCGCTCCAACCTATCCGAAAGGCGGCGCACTGAAGAAGACAGCGCGCGCATGACCCCCGTTCCCCGGGGGTTATTTTTGTGGATTACTGTTACACAATCCGAATAAATGAAAAAATGCTTGCCATATATTTGAATCTGTGATACGATAACAGCACGTCCCCGATGGGACGTTTGTCTTGATGCATAGTCTGTAAGTTGTGTTCACTGTTAGAAATTTTGGAGCAGGGGCATCAGCAGTTGAGAGTGACTGAGGCCCCGAATCTAAAGTTTCGACACGGTCGGCTCCCCACGGATCGTGTCGTGTGACACTTGTAAACATTGTTTTTTAAAAATGTATCTCGTTCCTAGATAGAAACACTTAATCTCGTTTTCGTCTCTCCTTCATGAGATTATATCCACCCTCCGCGTCAGGGAGCACGGGCAAGAGGGCGTTGGGCCGGGAAACCGCCAACAATAGTATCGCTGATCCATGAGGACGAACGAAAACGAAGGTTGAGTTCCGGCGAAAGCCGGGGATGGGAAAAGGCTGCATGCTGTTCGCATGCAGTCCACAAAGTCGGCGACTTCGGTCGCTGGTCATTGGATCGACAGGGGCACCCGTATGCCCATTTGTCGATCACCATCCAGCAACTCAATCTTCGTCTTCGTTCGTCCTTTTTGCATTCAAAAAAGGCGATACGATTCACAGACGAAGATTGAGGGGATGGGATTGTTCCTTGAAAACCGAATAGGCGACGAGACCCCTGTCTTTATCCTGCAGGCGGGCCTCTCGCCAGGCAATGACTCGCGCCGTGTTCGCGGGACGCGGCATGCATTGCCGTTTCACGCCACCCGTTCCTGGACGAGCGACGAAATCCGACAAAATGCCTAAAAGGGGGCGAACAAAGAAATAATTGACAAGCCGAATCCCGATTGAGTAACATAAAAGAACCAACAAAACACGAACAGGTGTTCGCATTATGGGGCACGTTTTGATAGATTTTTTCCAAACGATGCTGACCTGACGGTTGATGGCCATATAAAGATCGGAGCAAGGGAGGAACCGGTTAGTGATTAGAGAGCAGATCAAAACCGACCAAATGAATGCTGAATCGTTCCGCTTCGAGATTCCCGTTCGGCAGTACAGCGAACTGGACCTGCACCGAATGTGGAAAAAGGGTCTTATCGGCAAGGACGCAAGAGGGTATTTCACATACGAGATCGAGATTGACGCCATTTCCGGAAAACCGGTTCAGGGCGAAAAGTTCTACTTTGAGGATTCCTACCAATATCTTGAACGGCGGATGATCGAGGTCCAAAGGGAACTTTGCAAGGCGCACCTTCCCGCGGCCAAACTGGCGCTGGAATACGAGTTGTCCCTGTTGATGGAGTTGCACGGCGGTCTGGCGGAACTTCCGGACGGCACCTTGATGCTGTCGGTACGTCAGATCAAGGAATGGCTGGAGGACAGGCGGACGCCGGGAGAACTGCTGCAGTACATGGTCGAATGCGGTGCCAACCAAAACGGCTACATGAGCCAGTTCCTCCAGGAACTTGAGGTCGCCTTGCAACGCCAATTCCTGTCCTGATGCGGATGCGTGCTGCATCCGCATTTTTCAGATTCTCATTTTGTTACGCATATCATTAGAAATTACGACATTCATGTTTTATAATGGAATTAAGAATCTTTTTACAGTTTTCCCAATAGAGAAGGGATGTGATGAATCGGTTGCTGAAGGTTCAATTCGACCCCCGGTTTTTGGAGCGGTTGGTGGAAGTCGTTCAGCAGGAGACGGGGGTTCGGGCAACCGGCGGAATGCTGCAGGTTTCCAGGGAATGGCTCTTTCACCCGAAGGTTCCGCTGTTTCTCTCGTCCGTCCACGCAACGGGCCAGGCGTCTTTGGACGGGTTGATCGGCATTTCATTCTCGCGGGACATGAGCCATTACCTGAACCGCATCCAACGGCCGCCCGGCCTCATGGCGGAACGGCTGATGGCACAGTTTGCGGAACTTTTGGCTTCCCATATCCGAATGGATGTGCGTTTCCGGCTTTGGCCGCCGCTGTTCGGCGGGGTGTTGGAGTCGGAGGGCTGCGTTCTGGCGGTCGGAGTCCCTCACGGCCGCGTGGAATGGCTGTTTCTGGACGGATTCCTTCCGCCCAAGCCGCCTCGTCCCCAGGAAAAGGAGATGATTTCTTGAGTCCCGCGAAAAAATGGGATTTCCTGAAGATCGTCTGCGGCGCATGCGGCGCACCAATGGAAATCAAAAACGGCCCGTGGGGCACGTTCTACGCCTGCACCCGGCACCCGCAATGCGCCAACCGGTTTACCACGAACATCTACGAACTGCTTCTGGATCGCGTGTATGACCGGTTGATGCGGGAGGGGACCGCCGAAAACCTGCGCTTCGACATCAGGCGCAGCAGGCTGAACATCAGGGCGGAAGTGCGGAAGACGACAGACCACCAGGTGACGATGGCCGTTGTCAATCTGGTCCACCTGCCCGCCAAAAGGGCAGCGGAAAGGGCACCGGCTCTTCTTTGACATGCCACAGGATTTCGGGGCATGAAGCACGCGAACTGGCATTCCAGGGAAATCAGACGTTCAGGAGGCAAGAGAGGATGTCGTACCCGCAATTCAATCTCTACGATCTTCACTCAAAGGCCGATTTGTCTGGTCTGCCCCGTGAGCGTTTGCACAGCGAAACGGAACTTCGACGGTTGTTCAAAGACGGGATCCTGAAAAAAGACAGAATCGGCTACTACACCCATGAAAAGTACAAAAACGTGTTTGGCGAAACCGAGATCGGGAAGAAGTTCTACATCGAGGACGCTTACCGCCACATGGAGCGGCTCATCCACAATCTGTATGAAGCCGCGTATGAAACAAGGGCCAAAATCTTTTCCCTTTTCCCATCCACGGACATTTCCGATCTGGTCAAATTCCATGCCTTGCATACCGAAATGATGGTTCTGGACTTCAAACTGCTGCTTTTGTTTGACCTGTACCGGGGCTATGTGACGGATGATTTTCTTTCTCCGGAGCAGATCGACGAGTGGCTGCAGGATCAGATGGGCTTGGGCAATATGTACGAGGCGATGGTCAATCTGGAGGAAAGCCCTCTTGGGGTGCTGGCGCGGTTTGCGGACTCGATGCAATATCGGCTGAAATACACGGACAGCGCGGATTACATAAGCGGCGAACCGGTTCTGGCGCGCGCGATTTCCGGCAGGGGAGGGGGCGTCTCCTGTTACGAAGAGGTTTCCTCGTTTCCGCGGCCGCCGCAGCGCCCCCAACTGACCGTCATCAAGTCCGGCAACACCCCATAAGGGTGTTCTTTCATTTTTGATTGAAATATCGGGAAAGCGCGTTCTAAAATTGGAATTGGACCACTATCACACCACGACAAGGAAGGAGTGACAAGATGAACTGCGTACGGGTTAACGAAGCAACAGGCGCGCAAGAATACGTGTACTGCCCGGTCTGCTTCGGGGAGTTGCTGCTGGGCGCGATGCTTCCCGACGGCTCCATCCTTGAACCGGAGGAGGGAAAGGTTGCGGTGCATCCGCTTCCGGACGGCGCGGATCCTGTTGTCCTGTGTCGCGACTGCGACTTCCGCCAGGTCACGGACCGGGAAAATGTCTACGTATTCGAAGGTCCACGCGTTCCCGACCCGTATGCGCCCTGAATCTCCCTCCGAATAAGCATGAACATTTTTTGTTCATGCTTTTTTCTTATTCGAGGACAGGACAGCAAAATAAACGAATAACGAAATAAAAATTAGATATTGGAACATTTTTGTGATAGAATAAAATCGTTCATTACGAATGGTGGTGATAATCGTGAAAAACGTATCAAAATACGGTGTTCGAATTGCTGTCCTGTTCTCGCTGTTGTGCATGGCGCTTCTGGCGTTTCAGGCCGCACCAAAGGAATCGCAGGTGCGCGCGGCCGACCAGGAGAGGGAGCCGGAACTTTTGGCGGCGGCCGGCAAGCCGGCACAGGCGCAGGCACAGGCCGCAGGCGCAAGCAGCCGCGTGTCCGAAATGCGGCAAAAGGCGCTCCGGGCCTACAAACACCTGAATCTGGACAAGTACCGGAACATTTACCTGAAGCCATTTTTCAAGATGGCCAAGGAAGGGCCGGCCCGGACCCTCAAGGAGGGAACGATGCTGACCATGGAAGCCACCGGGTATGACGCCAGCGCGGCCAGCACGGGTGACGGGGACGGCATCACGGCAAGCCTCACGCCGTTCCGCGGGGGCGTGGCAGCCGTGGATCCCCGGATCATTCCGATCGGCACGATCCTGTACGTCGAGGGATACGGGTACGCGCGGGCGGAGGACACCGGCGGCGTCATCAAGGGCTACAGGATCGACCTGGCCTTTCCGGACCGAAATGACGCGTTCGAATGGGGCCGCCGAAACGTCCGGATCACGGTGCTGGCCGTCCCGGATCTGAGCCGGACGGAAATCGAATATCCCATTCTTGGGAACGTGCTTTGATCCGGACATTTGCACAAAGTGCGAATTTTGCGCAAATGTCTGCGGGCCGTGTTTTGTATAATACAAGATTGTCTTATCCGATGTCTTCCTAATTATATGGCCTTCTCTCCCCCTGCCCGCCGCGTCCGTCCATTCGGCGCTTTCGCCTGCGTCTTGTGATTTGGCTTCAAGGCGATCGAGACGGACAAAAACGACAAATCCCCGAGCCGGTTGTGGATCCGGCCGGGGATTTGTTTTATCGGTCGATGTTCTTCACTTTGCAGGCGGCCCGCGGGATCAACCGCTTGGATTCGCTCCTGTCGGGTTTCCGGGGTGCCTTTTCGACGGCCACGAACCTGACCGGAAGATCCGTCTTTTCGACAGCCGCGAGGACGTACGGGTACGTGATCATCTGCAGTACCATGCTGTCGGGACCCGGTGCCGTTTCCTTTACCGTCACGACCAGTTTGTCGCCGCGCTCCACAATGCTGCGGATGTCCACGCCATACCCTCCGGTCGGCCGCTCGCCGAGCGCGTACAGGATATACGTCTTTTCGCCGGCGGTCTTTGCTTTGCTCCCTTGCCGCCGGCCTCCACCAGCCGGCTGGCCCACTCCTGTATTTCGGCCGGCGCCTGGCTGATGTCGAGCGTTTCATACTTCACGCCGCGCAGGGCCGGGGATCCGGGTGTCCGGCCTCCCGGAATCGGCTTGTGGATGGCGTGCGTCGCGTTGGACACCGTGTGCACCCGCCCCGCTTTCCCGTCGGCCGCCGCGGAGCCGCCCGCTCCCGCCATCAGGAGCGCCGATGCCGTGATCAACGCCACGATCGCTGCCTTCTTCATGGCCAGATTCCTCCTTTCAATGAATGTTGGGGAAGATTTTCCCCATAACCGGCAGGAGATGGCGCCCTGGATCTCGAAATCATGAATTGCATGAAATCCACATTTAATGCAATTCGCTTTTGAAGCAATTTTTGATTCCCCATATGGGTGGTTGTTCATGATTGACGTGCCAGAAATCCATGAAGAGAACCTGGAACTGTTCCTGATCTGGATGAAAAACAGGGGATATACGCCGGACACGCAGGCGGGGTACATGCATGACGTGCGGGCGTTCTTGCGCAACTTCCCGGACAAGCCGGTCGGCGAGATGCGAAAAGTAGACGTGATCCGGCATCTTACCCGGCTCCGGGAACAGGGAGCGGGAGACAAGGCGCGCAACCGGGCGCTTTCGGCCATCCGGCTGTTCTTCAAGGTGATGGTCGAATTCGAACGGGCCGAATTCAACCCGGCGCTCGATGCGGACAAGGCCAAGGTGGAGAAAAACCGGCTGCCGGTGTTTCTGGAGGAAGAATATCTGGGGCATCTGCTCAGTATGGTAGAAAGCAAGTTCTGGGTGCGGGATGTGGCCATATTGGCGCTTATGGCCTATTGCGGGCTTCGGGTCAGCGAAATCTGCCGGCTGAACGTCCAGGACTTTGATCCCGATAGCGGCCAGATCGCGGTGCTGGGCAAGGGCCGGAAATGGCGGTACATTCCCCTGCCGGATTCCCTGGTGGATCTCCTGCAGGCATGCCTGAAGGAGCGTATCCCGCCGAAGCGGCCTGGCGAACAGGCCTTCTTCGTGTCGCGGCTCGGCCGCCGCATCTCCCGCCGGACGGTGCAGACGATTGCCGAGAAAACGTTCCGGGCGCTCAAGGCGCGCTTTCCGCAGTATGCGGAACGGCCGCTTTCGGGCCACAAACTGCGACACTCGTTTGCCACGAACCTTCTTTTGACGGGGAAAGTGGACCTGCGCACGCTGCAGGAACTTCTGGGCCACGCGGACATTTCCACGACGCAAATCTACGCGCACGTGACCGACCAGAAGAAGAAGGAGGCCATGGCACAGATCCGGCCCATCCTGCCTTCTCTTCCCCGCTCCTCTTCGGCAACCTGACAGGCGCCGGCCGCCCGGCCGGCGCCGCCCTTTTGACCGTCCAAAGCACGAAAGAACCGGGCGCGGCTGGCAGTCGGGCGAGAACGCCGGGAAGAGGTTTCGGATTCTTGGATAAGACAATTTTGGACATGACTTTCTGCGGGTTTCAAAACGCCGCCTGCGGGCGGCGGTGTCGGATAAGACATTCTCTTATTAGACTCCACGAACACGCAATAAGTTCAATTCAGCATCAATGTATAGTCATACTGTTTCTTCAAATAAAACTGAAGCGGCTCTGCCATGGCTGGCGGGAACAAAATGTATCTGTGGATGACAGGCATCCAGGCACAATAATAATCCTGATCTTGCCAGGAAACCGTGCCGCGCTTGGCCAGCATTTTCCCTTTTGTGACAGACTCCGTGCAATGCTTCAAAAGTTTGCGGGCTTCGACTTCCGGAACCCCGAAGCACAACAGTTCCGGATGCAGCCATTCCGTCAAACCCGAAGTTTCATAGCATGAAAAAATGACATTCTGATATGTAACGGTTCTTTTGACGATTCGCACCTCTCGTCTCCCCTATACCCCCTGCATCTTGTGATGTTCTGTTCACATTTTAGCATTTGACGTCAAGAAAACAATATGACATTAGCGGCAAAAGTTGTGCCAATTTATATGTAGACTTTATGCAACGTCGGAAACTCCTTCTCAAACATCTTCTGGGCCATCTCTCGCCCAATCCCCTTCTCCAGACGGACCTTCAGTTTTTGGTCCTGATAGACAAAAGTCCCAATCAGCCTGTTGGTCCGCGCGCATTTGGCGTTCCATACGGTAACTCCGCCCGGGCCTAACGTCCGTTTTTTGCTGATTTTCAAAACCACTCGCTTCTGCTCCTTTCTGGCGGGACTTTCCGCAAAAATTTTGATTGACATTCTGAAACAATGCAGATACTATGATTATAGTTCCTTTATTCGATTATTGTAAAGTTATTCATGCTTTATCCGCACAATGCAAAGTTCTTCGCAAAAAAGAAAAACCTTCACAGCGTGGTTAAGCGCCGTGAAGGCTTTGGCGCGAATCCCGAGGGGGAGAAGGATTCGCGCCGGCGGCGCCGGGGAAATGCGCCATGTCTGGAGGGGTGTGTGTGGGGCAAGGTTGAGGCTTGCCCGCGAGGAAGTTCCGTCGGCAGCAGGCATCCCGAGGGGGATTTGGATGCCCGCCGTCCGTGTTTCGTCCTTGCTTGAGGGGGATGGAGGAAGGAGGAACCTTTTTGGTTCCTCTGTTCTCATTATATTACGTTATTCGTTTCAAATTCAAGTTTTTATGCACCCTTTTTGAAAAAAAACGAACAGGAAGCGGTGTAAGCGAAAGGCGGGAGCGGGTTTTTGGGAAGGGTCGCCCTGACGGCGGTCTGCAGGATATGGCCGGCATCGGCCCAGGCGACCTTCCGGTAGGTTTCGTCGATATAGGTCTTCTTCCACTCGTCCCAGTGCAGGGCGCAGTACCCGATGGCCGCAAGAACCGCCATCATGAGGATGAAGATGAACCAGACTTTCCCTTTCACCAAGCATCACCTCACCTCAAAAGTCAATGTAGGAGACGACGGCGCTCAGATTGTCCCAGCCGCCCCGCTCGTTGGTGCCGCGGATCAGGTATTCGCAGGCGGTTTTGATGTTCCCCGCCTCGGCCACCAGGCGGGCGATCTCCGGCAGGGTCAGGTGTTCCGTAATGCCGTCGCTCACCAGAAGCAGAATGTCGCCCCTGGCCAGCATGCCGCGCTTGATGTCGGGCTTTGCGTCCGGGAACACGCCGATGCCGCGGGTCAGAATCGCCCGCTCCGGGTGGTTCACCGCCTCCGACGGCGTGATCTTGCGTTGTTCCAGAAGGCTCTGCGTGACGGTGTGATCCGTCGTCACCTGCGTCAGATTCCCTTCCCGATCCAGCAGAAACTTCGTGTTGCCGATGTGGGCAAACACCATCTCGCGGGTCGGCATCACGGCCACCACCGTCATCGAGGCGCAGAATCCGCCGTACCGGCCGGGGTCGCCTTTCCGCACGCCCTCGCAGGCCCGGTGGGCCACATAGAATGCGTGATTCAGAATCCATTCCAGATGTTTTTCCATGCCGCGTTTGTATTCCCGCTCGATCAGGGCGCGGGCTTCATAAATGGCCACCTTGCCGGCAGACTGCCCTCCCGGGCCGCCTCCACCCTGCCCGTCGGCCACCATCAGGAACAGCACGTTTTCGTGAATGAACCCGTCCACAAAATCTTCGTTGTATTCCCTTTTTTCACCCTTGTCCGTCATCGCATGGAAGTTCACCGGAAATACCTCCCATCGGTTGTGGCGGATAAACCCCCGAAAACCGGGGGGAATCAGATGATCTTGAACGTGATGAAGCCGGGAATCAGAAGGAAGAGCAAAACCACCAGTCCAAGCAGGACAAGACGCAGGATGACCGCCGTCAAAAGGGAAAGGGCGGTGAAGCGAAGCAGGCGTTTCCCGGTCGTTTTTCGCAGAGCGTCGTTTCGCCACAGGAAATACAGGAACACCGCCAAAAGCAGGATCGGGGCGCCAATATAGATCGGGCGGAAGAAGATCAGGACGCCAACCAGATACCGCCATTTCGAACCCAAAAACCGGGAAAGCCACCGCTCCGCGCGTTCCACGTTCTCCGCGGCCCGGTCCGGCTGAAACTGGTCCGAAACCTTCCGGGCAAATTCCCGGGCGACCGGCTTCACTTTTTCTTCATAGAACGCAGCGCCCTGTTCCAGGCCCTTTTCAATCCTTTCGCCGGCTTTCCCCAGCAGATCGGATTTTGCCTTTGCGTCCTCCTGGTGACGCTTCCCGGCCCCCACGGATTCCAAATGCTCCTGGTCTTTGTTCACGCTGAAACCTCCTTTCCTTGTCGGCAGGGGACAAATTTTCAAACTTGGGAACATTAAATTTGACAGTCATTCAGAACCCTCCTCAAATTTCAGGAATGGAGGGAATAACCTCCGCCGCGCGGAGGCTTACGATTCGCTGCGCGTTTTGAGTATCTCAAAGTAGGCGTCCAGTTGGTCCTCGACCTCTTCCCTGTACATTTCCCAGGTCTTCAGAACATCGCGGACATTGTCATCTTCCGCCAGATGCCCGAGAAGTCGCCGCACGACTTCGTCGAAGGCCGCGTTTTGCATTTCCACGATTTGCCCCAGCATGTGAAACAGGGCCTGCTCATAGTCGCACAACACGACCGCGCCGAAAATCGTCACGCCTTCCAGTTTGAGGCCGCTGCCGGGCCGGCCGCTTTCTATGGTTCCGTTTTTCCTGGGTTTTCCGGACCGCCGGCTTCTGGAGCCTTTTTCTTTCGCCGCGGAAAACAAATGGACAACCTTTCGATCATCCGAACGGTTTTTGGCCATGCAAACCCCTCTTTCAATCCTGGAAATCACGGGAAGTCAGTTGCGGGTATACAGAAGTAAGAAGATCAAACGGGGAATCGTACAGGAGATTGAGGAGGATTTTGAGTTTGTACTCCTGGAGCACTTCGCGGGTAATTTTCCTGGGGGTTTCGTGAGGCTTCAGGCCGAGGATCTGTTCGCAGAGGTACTTCACGCAGATGTGCGCCCGCTGTTCGCCGATGGCGCCGTGGAAATAGTTGGTGGGGAATTTCTTGCGCTTGCCGGAGAGCACTTCCTGATAGACCGAGATCACCAGTTCCGCCAGCGTCTCTTCGGGCAGGTGCGGGTACGCCGCGCGGAGAAGTTTCCGGATCGCGCGCTGCTCGGTCCACTCCGGAAACGGATCGACGTACTGCAGCAGGCAGTCCAGGCGATATTTTCTGAGCGTTTCCAGGTCCAGTTTTTCATACGCCTCTTCGGGCGTGATTTTCAGGATATGCTCCACCAGGTACTGCATCAGTTGGGAAATGCGCTTCTTTCGCAACTGCCGCGGAAAGAAAACGGGCGGAAAGTTCCGGATCTCGCCGTTCAGCAGGCGCTTGTAGGTCCGGATGCTCTCGCTGTTTTCCAGCACGTCAGCCACAACCGTTCCCGACACTCCCTTGAACACCTCCTGTTACGTTATTCTTGTTTTGTCCTTTTATTCTATTATACAACATGGCAAACCAAATTTCCTGAAATTTGAGCAGAAATTTGAACATGCCATGGCAGCGGGACGTCAGAACGGCAGTATGCCGACGAAGGAACCCGCCAATCGTCCAAACCCGAAGTTCAGAAGCGAAAGTATCGTATTCCAGTTCAAAACAGTCATGCCGATGCCGAGAAACACCAGGAAAAAGAAAAAGGGAGGATTTTCTTCAGAGAGGTATTTGGATGTCAGGGCGCCCGCCAGGAAGGAGATCATGGCCACGGCCACCGTGACGCTGTCCCATTCATACCCGAACATCGGCGTGATGACGCCGACAACACCAAAGCCCGACAGAATGTGGACAAACATCCGGAACAGGCGAAGCAGGAGCAGGGAGAGAAACACGATCGCCGCGCTTTGCGGGAGCGGAGCATGGAGAAACGCCGCTTCACCCATCTTGAACCGCCTCCTTTCCATATCATTCCCGGATAAACGGCCATAAACGCCGGCCGGCCGGGCCGGCGCGCATCCATCAGGCGCCCAACATCAGACGTTGTCTGATGTTGTTCGTCCTCCCTGAAGGGAACCTGACATCAGTCGGAGACTCATGTCATTCGTCAGAACGCCTGGACGATGCGTCCCGTATCGTCCATCACCAGATAGGCCTCGTAATCCTTCCCCTTGGTCGGGGAGTGTAACTTGACCTTTTTGGCGGTCCTGCCCTTTGTGAGCAGTTGCTTCGCTTCGGTGGCCGTGATTTTCTTCTTGCCGTACCGTTCCATGGCGTTCTTCCAGATGGTCACCTTGCAGCCGTTTTTCCACCCGCTGCAGGAGTAAGCCCGCTCGTTTTCCACGATGTCGTCCCCGCATTTCGGACAGGCGCAGATGACCTTCTTGCCGGGCGCGGCTTTGCCGGATGCGGCCACCTTTCCGCTCGTCCGGCGAACCTGTTCGACCATCTCCGCAATCGCTTCTTTCATCTCGGACATGAACTGCTTGCGGGAAAGTTTCCCTTCCTCGATGTCGGCCAGTTTCTGCTCCCAGCGGGCCGTCATTTCGGGGGATTTGAGGAGCGCGACAGGCAGCGTGTCGATCAGACCCATCCCCTTCTCGGCGGGAACCAGGTACTTCTTCTCCACTTTCACGTACCCGCGCTTGATCAGTTCGGCGATGATGGTCCCGCGGGTCGCTTCCGTCCCGATGCCGGCGCCTTTCAGCACGCCCCGAAGTTCGTCGTCCTCGATGAACTTGCCGGCGTTTTCCATGACGGCCGGCATCTCGGTCTCCAGAATCCGCTTCGGCGGCTGCGTCTTCTTCGCTTCGAGATCATACGCCTTGCCTTCCACCGGATCCTGTTCGGCGAGCGCCGGCAGAACGTTTGTATTCGGGATGCCTTCCACTTCACGCCAGCCGGCCTGTTTCAGGGCCTTTCCGGTCGCCTTGAACGTTTCGCCGGCCACCTCGACGACGGCCGTCGTGTGTTCCCACACGCACGGCGGATAGAACGCGGCCACGAAACGCTTCACGATGATTTCATACACCGCGCGCTCTTCCTTGGACAATTTCGAGAAGTCCGGTTTCTTGAACGTCGGGATGATCGCCTCGTGGCTGGCCGTCTTGGCGTCGTCGATGAACGACTTGTTCATGTTCCAGCCATGACGCAGCGGCTTTTCGATGATGTCCGGGAAGAACGCCTTGAGGTTTTCCAGCCGCTCCCGCGCCGTGGCGCCGGTGCCGCTTGCAATGTGACGGCTCGACGAGCGCGGGTAGGTGATCAGTTTGCGCTCGTCATACAGCGCCTGCGCGATGTCCAGGATTTTGGCGGGCGAAAGACCCGTAGCCTTGCCGGCCACCTTCTGCAGATCGGTCAGGTTGAACAGGCTCGGGTTTCCTTCCCGTTCCTGTTTCGTCTTCACTTCCGCGAGGGCGCCGTTTTGGCCCCGGACTTTGGCCAGCACCGCGTCGCCCGCCGCCTTGTCCCAGAACCGGTCTTCATCGCCGCGGAACCATTGGGCCTCAAAGTCGCCGTTTTTGTGACCAAAGACGGCTTTCAACACCCAATAGTCCTTGGGCACGAAGTTTTGGATTTCCTTCTCGCGGTTGACGAGAATGGCCAGCGTCGGCGTCTGCACGCGGCCGACGGACAGCACATTCTTGTACCCGCCGAACTGCAGCGTCGCCGCCCGGGTCAGGTTCATGCCGACCAAATAGTCCGCTTCCGCCCGGCATTTCGCCGCATCCGCCAGGCCGTCATACAGATGGCCCGGCTTCATGTTCCGGTGCGCCTCCAGGATCCCCCGCTCCGTCGCGTCCTTGATCCACATGCGCCAGAACGGCTTTTTGGAGCCGGTCTGCGCATAGATCGTGCGGAAGATGTGCTCGCCTTCCCGGTCGGCGTCCGTGGCCACGATGATCTTGTCCACGTTCGGGTCGTTGAACAGTTTCTTGATGACCTCGAACTGCTTCCGGCTGCCCGCGTCAATGAACTTGAGCGGGATGCCCGTGAAATGGAAGGGAAGCGTCCCCATCTCCCATTTCTTGAGCGCCGGATCCAGTTCATCCGGTTCCTTCAGGGTAAAAAGGTGCCCCTGGGCATAGGTGATGATGTGTTTTGTGCCCCGGAAGTACCCTTCCCTCCGGGCTTCCCGGATCAGGGGTTCATATTTCGGATTGTCGATATGTCTCGTTTCCAGAATCTCGCCGTTCTTCAGGCGGACTTCCTTCAGGGCGGCCGCAATGTCGCGGGCCACATTCGGTTTTTCTGCCAGAATGACCGTGTACATACGAACCTCCCCATGATCGCTTTGTCATTATTATATCATATCGTAATTATTCCTGCATATTGTAATGTTATTAGGCCATACGCAGGCCTTGTTTTTCTGGCGATTGCCAGACCGCCTTCACTTCCTGCACGATCTCCCTGGGGAACTGGCCCCTGGATTTCATGAGGATGGACCAGGCGGTATCCGGCGCCATGCCTTTCCGGTAAATCCGGTCCTCCGTCATGGACGTAAACGAGTCACAAATGCAAAGCAGCACAATGTGAAGCAGCAGATCCCGCCTGTGGAAATACCCGCGGCCGTCGCGGCGCTCGTGATGCAGGCGGGCCATGTCGCAGACCGTCTTCGGGTAGCCCAGTTCCTTGAGGAGCCTGGCCCCCAGAACGGTATGGCTCTGCATCACTTCCCATTCTTCGGCGGTCAGCCGGGAGGGCTTTCGCAGCACCCGCTCCGGCACAAACATCTTTCCGATGTCGTGAAGGTACGCGCCCGCGATTGCTACCTCCCGGGGCACCTGGATCCGGAACGCATCCACGATACGCTCATACATGAAGCCGACACGAATGGAATGTTCATATGAAAAAATATCGTGCTCTCGAAGCAAATGAAGTGTGTCTTGGTATCGCATCTGAACCACCTACCTGAACCATTTTCCATACAAAAAAAGAAGGAGAGGAATCCGGGTCTTCTCCTTCAAAAGTGTCCGTTTTCTTTCAGGGAATACCATCCTGCGTTTGGCGTGGTAATCAGGCTGTCCCTGAAATCCACTCCCGTTCCTTTCAGCATATCCCGCAACTGTCTCGCCACCCGGATGTCTCCCTCCGAAGGCCGCGGAACATTGTTCGGATGGTTATGGGCCAGCAGGAAATACGTCCCGCCCATGCTGCAGTACAGATGAACAATCCCCTTCACGTCCGGCACATGGACATGGTTTTCTGTCCCGCAGGCGAGAAGGTGAGACGTATAGTTTCCTTCCTGGTCCGCAATGAGCATCAAAAGATGCTCGGTGGGCAGGTTTTTGACCTTTTGGACCTCGGGTGCTTCCGCCCAACCCCAGGTGGAGTCAGGCGCCCGCTTCTTTTGAAAATCCGGCTCCAGGCTGATCTCAAACAGGAGAAATAGCGCCTGCTGCAGCGCCAGTGCCTGCTGGATCGTCAGTCCGTATTTCGCCGCTAAATCCGGAACCGACATCTCCATTTCCTTTCTCCACAGGTTCATATCTGTGGGAAAGGTTTGAAGCGGGTTTCCTACAATCAGCCGCAGCCGTTCCAAATAAGAAACAGCCAACGGGAATTGCAGGGCATACGATTGTTTCCGCCTTTTTCCAAACATATACAATCTCCTCCTTCGTCGTCGAGTTTCCGAAAACACCCATGATCTTCTTCTTATTATGAAGAATCCTGTTCAACTTTTCAAGGAATATCGTAATTTTTAATGAATACCATAACAATAAGCGAAGCGGAAAACCGCTTCGCTTTAGTTTTTGAGCACCCTCTTCTCAATGAGAGTCACCAGTTTTTGGGGCAAGGCCTCCAACTTGTTGATCGAAATGAAGTTCTTATAGATCGAGGCGATCAAATCTTGCCCTTCGCCAATGGCAATCCCGATGATCGCCATCCCCTTCTTCTCATATTCTTCGACCACCAGGGCCGCGTCAATTTGGGCCGGTTCGCCGGAGAATATGTTGTCGTTCGCGTCAACGTGGAAGGGGTCGCCGTCAGAGATGACCAGCAGCAGTTTGTCTCTTTGGGGCTGCTGCATGAGATACTCTGCGGCATATTTCAGGGAGATGCCTTCCCGGGTGTTTTGCCGATGGGTGATCCGGGCCAGGTTTGCCACCTGCTCCCGGAGCGGGCGCTCGAACGTGACGTAGTGGTAATGCTCTACCACGTTTCGGCAGTGAATGGCCTGATGTCCCATGATTGCGAGCGGAATCCGAAGCGCCTCGCAGACGTTGGCGATCATGACGGCTGCTTTGCGGGCGTGTTTATACCGATTAGATTCCTCCATTGAACCGGACTCGTCAACCAGGACCAGGATAGCGAGATCCGCTTCATCCGATTTGTCTTTCTTCTGGACGAAGACACGTCCGTCCTTCCGCCACAGTTCGGACTGGTTCAGGTAACCGGAGGTAAGTCCGGTCCGTTTTTCGTCCTGGTTGTAGCGGAGCACGTTTTGGATGCGACGGGTGAGGTTGCGCGCAAGCGACCGGATCTCGTCCTCAATCTCCTTCACCACCGCCTTTTCAAAGTCCGTCGGGTTTTGGTAGTAGTACGGACGGACTTTGAAGCCGTTGTGCTTGTCGGAGTATTTGAGGCTGCGCAAGTGCTCCTTCACCCGTTCCGCCCGCTTCTCGCTCTGGCTCTTTGCCAATTCTTCTCTCTCCATTTCGGAGAGGACCTCCCCGATCTCCTTCTGGATTTCTTTCAGGAGATTGCGGAGTTCTTCGTCATTGCCTTCGGCTTCGTCTTCGGCAACGGCGTCATCTCCTTCAGAGCCGTCAGCATTGCCTTCGTCACCTTCGGTGTCTCCGGCAATGTCGTCTCCGTTTTCAGCGTCGTCGCCATTGTCCTCGGCTTCGCCTCCGGCAATGCCGCCTGCGCTGTTGTTGTCATCGCCTGCGGCGACGTCGCCTTCTTCGTCGGCGTTGGCATCGCCGTCGCCGGATTCGTCGTCTCGGCCGCCGGATCCGGACGCATCTTCTTCCTCATCAGATTCGTCTCCGGACAAATCCGAAGGGGAAGAATTTTTGCCAGGGTCTTCACCCTGATCCTGGCCGGCCCCGGAAGCATTCTGGCTTTCTTCCTCTTCAGACTTCTCGGAGCCGTTTTGATTTTTGCCGCGGCCAGCCTTGGATCCGGATGCCGGGTCGTCCTGTTGGCTCGGCTTTTTGGCCTTCCCCTTGGACGCCGCGGACTCATCGTCCTGGCTTCCCTTGGAGCCGAACGGCTGCTGTTCGCCTTGACCGCTTCCCTGCTGCGGCCGCGGTTTGCGGAACTCCGTCGGGTCCGCCGGCATCGGACGGCCCATGCCGTTTCCGTGCTCGTTCACGTCATTGCCCTTCAGGTTTTGGAACAGGTCCATCAGATTCCCGATGGCAATCTGTTCCTCAATGAAGGGCTTGGCGATCTCCCAGATCGCGTCAGACTCTTTCTGACGGTCCCTGGTCGTTCTCGCCACGCGGCCGGCATCCAGATGCGGCTTGGCCCGCTCGAAGGCTTCGGCCAATTCCGGGTCCTTGATCAAACCCTTCACCTGCCCGATGATGCCGTACATCATGCAGGCATTCATGAAGGCGCGGAGCCGGTTGGTGTTTTCTTCGTACCAACCGAGATCCTTCATTCTTTCGAACGCCGTCTCGTTGAGCAGTCGGATGTACGGCGCAAGACCCGGAAACTCCGTGCATCCGGCCAGTTCAATCGCGGAGTCTTCCACGATGTTGAGGAAGTCCTTCCGCTGACGGAGCCTGAACTGGTCTTCCGGCGGCAGGCGCTTCATCTCTTCCGCCCAGCGTTTCACGCTCGTAAAATCCGTGTACAGAATGTGAAACGCTTCATGGGCGATCTGCCCGCGGACCGCGATGATCTTCCTGGCCAGTTCCAGGTCCGCAATCAACCCGCTCGTCGGATCGGCCCACACTGTCTTGCCGTCGGTGCAGACCTTGCCGGGCTGAAACACCAGCCGGTTGCGGTAATTTCCGGTGATGGCCCGGAGATACCGCTCACAGCGGGCACGGAACGCGCCGCTCATGAGAAGTTTGATGGCGTCGATCGTTTTTTGGGCTGCTTGTTTAAACTGCATATATATCCTCCTTCATCGTCGTGTTTGGAAAAACGGGGGGCCTGGTTTCAGCCCCCCTTCCTTCGGTTTTACGGCCGGACCCCCTGGAACCGAGGATTGATGATGTCCTCAAAGATCTCTTTTTGGACATCCTCATCCTCGATGCACACGGGCCACACGACCGTAGCCCACGCGGACTTCAGGATGTCTTTGGTTTCGAGTACATCCGAAGCCCATGCGATCAGGTTCCGGATCGAGAACACGGCGTTGTCCACCTGCTCCATCCGGAGTTTCTCTCTGATCGCCTCGCCGACGTCCACCATGCGCTCGATGATCGCACGGTTTTGGTAGCCACTTTCGCGCATGATGATTTCGACCTGCTTTTCTTTCTCCAGGTCGCCAAACTTCACCACGCGCTGGAAGCGGTTCACCAGCGCCAGGTTCATCCGCTGCGTGCCCGCGTACCCGACGTTCACGCAGGCAATGAACCGGAAGTTGGGATGGCGCTGCACCACTTCGCCATTCCGGAGAACGATTTCCCCGACATCGTCCAGGGCGTTGTTGAGGACACCCAGAACGCCCGGTTTGGCGAAGTTGATCTCCTCCGCGATGTACATGCCCCCATCGCGGAACATCCGCGTCAGAAGCCCGTCCTGCCATTTGAACCCGCCGTTCACTTCGTCGGGTACGAACCCGCCGATGATGTCCAGTTCCTCCGCGTTAAGCGAGAAGTTCTGGCTGACGACGGGCATGTTGAGTTCGCGCGCCAGAAGGCGTGCCGTCGTCGTTTTGGCGGTTCCGGCAGGCCCCATGAACAGCACCACGCGGACGGTGCCGTTCCGGAGTTGCTTGGCGAGCGGGATCATTTCGGCGGGGAGTTCCTTCCCCTGCAACTTCCGCACGTTGAGGTCGATGAGTTCTTCCTCAAACGGCGTGAAGTCCCGCCCCCAATCCAGCGTGAGGTCGATCGGGGCTTGCGCTCCCGTGCTGGCGGGCTGTTGGGCAGCAGCCGCCGTTTGGGCGTTCGGCGAGACCGGGAACGAGAACGTTCCGGTTTTGCCGGGATGAATGATCCCGGTCAGATCCTCTACCACCACACGGTCCGCGTTCGGATCAAGCGGCCAGATCTCCGCCCCGTCCATCAACTCCTTCCCGTCGAAATAGAGGGCGTCACAGGCGATGAAGAAATTTTTCTCGTCCGTGATCGTCCTCGACAGGTCGAGCCGGTGGAAGTGTTCGGCCAGTTCGCCCTGGGGATCTTGTGCCATGATGACCGCCGCCACCAGTTCAAACACGTGGTAGCAGGTGCCGCCCTGGGCCGAGCATTCGTGGTAAATCCTGTTTTCAGACGGTGAATACTCCAGCCACATGGGGGCGCCGGTCGGCCGGTCGATCTCCAGAATATACCTCCTTTGACCTTCCACTTCCGTCACGCCAAACCCCAGCACGTTGGCCATGCTGGCGATGGCCTTTCCCATCGAGAACGACAGGCAGGCCATGGGCGTCGTGCTGCCGCGGCGCGGAACCGTGTTCTTCCGGGAGCGGTGGAGAGAGGTTTGCCCCCCTTTGAAAATCGTGTTGGGGATGTCTCCCCGTCCCCGTCCAAACGCCTCGCTGAATTTGAGAATTCCGATAGCACCGCTCATTTCATCCTTCTCCTCCCTTTTCGTCTAAATTTCCCCTCCGGCCCCGAAGCGGGGCTTGCGTCGCGTCCGTCCTTCGCCTTCGCCGTGTATGTCAAGCGGCGATTCCAAGAGGAACCGACGCAAGGGTTGCGAAGGAAACGGGATGAAAGCCATCCCATAACCGGCGCGCGCGGCGCCGGTCTGGCCGGAGAGAAAAGGGAAAAGGTGAAACACATGAAGAGAAGGGTAGCCGGAGTTTGATCGGGGAAATGCTTGCGGAAAGCGAGGAGGTTTACTCCATAACCTCCCGGGAAGACCCGGGAGCAAGGGGGTCAGGCGGACAGGAGTTTGCGGGTGATGTCCTGGAGTTTCTTTTGCTTCGAGTTCTTCGCCTCGAAGGTGTTCGCGAACCATTGCAGATATTGTTTTCCGTCAGGTCCGCTTTCCAGGACTTCCCGCGGCGTCTTCCCGGCGTATTTGCCGAAGGTGAACTTCAGTTCTTCCCCCGGCTCCGACACGGCCGTCTGCGGGATCTCGGATTCGGAGTAGACCTTTCCTTCGAGACCCAAAAGCGCAATCAACAGACGGTCCTCGGCGCGCTTGTTGCTCATGATGACCGGGTATTGCGACGCGATCCCGGCTTCCAGGTTGCTGGGATTCGCCTCGCCGACGGCGCTCACTTCGTTGCCGTCCTCATCCACGCCGAACGCGCGGTGCGCAACATAGATGCCGTCAGGCGTCACCACCGGCGGAAATTCCAGGACCGTCCGGATCACCCGCACGCCGAACTGTTTCGCCATCCGCTTCAGCGGCGCGTGCCGGATGACGGGCGTCTCCCCATCCTCCGTGAAGTAGTAGTCTTCTTTGGGGATGGTGACCTCCTGTCCCCGAATGACCAGTTTCAAGTCCTGCGTCGCTTCCTTCATATTGGCCACCTTCCTTTTCGCGAAATGGAATCTATATCAAACCCGCAGGCAAAAGCCGTTGGGTGGGATTTCAAAAAGGCTTGTCAGCCATAAGGGGAGGGAGGCTGCGCAGCCTCGTCAAAAACCAGCCGTCGAGCGAATAACCTACAGGATGTACAGTTTCGCCGTGAGCGCCAACAAGCACACAGCAATGACGCCCAGCGAAACGTTCTTGATGATGGTCAACCCCTTTTTCTCCGGAGAGTCCATTACGGGAGCCGGAAGGTAAATGGGAGCCACAGATGGATCCACCCCGGCGTCCTTGTAACTTCTGACAACCTCTCCGTAGGCTCTGGCGTTGACCCACAGTTCCTGCAGCCTGCGCTGCAGGCTTTTGTCCCTGTTGACATGTGCCAGTCCTGCAATCAGGCCGGCGCATCCGACCACGATCGCAAACACGACCGCGGCCCAAATCAGAACAAGGAACGTAGGAACCAGCGTCGGCAACAAGGCATCAATTTTTTCCATTCCTTCTCCCCCTCAAATTCGTTTTGCCTCCCTCCATAAACCCAAACCGGTCTGCCGAAAAAAGAAAGGCAAAAAGGAGGGAGACAAACATCCGTTGCACACATTCCCCGTCGAGAGGGGGAGAGATGGCTCATGATTGGTCCCTTTATTCGTATTATATTCCTGTATTCGTGTTTTTTCAAGTTATACACAAACACAACTTGACCCCCGGACATCCGGGAGTCAAGAACGGGAATTCCCGTGCCGGCTCATGTAAGCAAGGGCCGGCAATCTATGATCAAAAGCCTGGTCGTACTCTTCCTTGGTCATGGAACCCGGGTCCTTTCCTTCCGGAAGCATCATGACAGACACGTCCGTGACGTGTTTTCGGAAAAGCAGCGCGATCGCCTGACGAGTCGCTTTCCGCCCCGCCGCGTCTCCGTCGAATCCGAGTACGACCGGCTTGGGATTTCTCCGGATCAGTTCCGCCTGTTCTTCGGTCAGCGTCGATCCCAGAATCGCCACCGCTTCATAGCCGTGTTCCCAGGCCCTGATCACGTCCGTGACGCCCTCATGCAGAATCCAGTACGGGCTGTCCTTCGCCAGATGGGCGCCGTACAGCACGTGCCGCGTCTCAAACGGATACGGCGAATACAGGTACTTGGGCACGCCCCTCTCCGCATAATCCTCACCCATCCACCGGCCGTTGTTCCCCACCCAGCGGCCATCCAGATCGAAAATGGGAAACACGATGCGGTTGCGATACCGGCCCGAACGGGCCGCTTGGATGCGAAACCGCTCGATCGCTTCCCGCGAAAAACGCTTGTGATGCTCAAGCGGCATGAGACCTTCCCGCTCCCGTGCACTCACGAGCGGAAGTCTGGCCACCTCCGCCGACCGCTCCGCCACAACCGGCTTTTCGCGCTGGGCGGAAGGTTTCGGGACGGCGGCTTTCCCCTGAAAGGGAATGCCCAGCCAATCGGCCAACTCCTTGGCCGCCCGGAGGCGGGTGACCCCCTTGGCCCGGGCGTAGGCCTGAATGAAGTTGCCGATCCGGCCGCAATGCGTCCAGCAATAGAAACGCTGCCGGCGGAGCGAGTATTCGAACGCCTGCCTGTTGTCGCCGCCGTGGATCGGACAGCAACCTCGGTAGGAAAGCCCCTGACGGCGCATGTTCCAGCCCATCAGGTCGAAAAACTCGCGGGGATCAATGGAGTCCAACAGCAGGCGCTCCATTTCGTCGCTGATATACCCCTCCCGGCCTGCCGCCATGAAATCCCCCTCGCCTTCCGTTCATTCTTCATTCAGATTGTCCTTTTCCATCCGCTGAACCAACGTGTCGGACTGGATGGCCGACAGCACGACATGATTCGTGTCCATGACCAGCACCGAGCGCGTGCGCCGCCCGCAGGTGGCATCCAGGCATTTTCCCGTTTCCCTCGCCTCCGCGACGATCCGCTTGGTCGGCGCGGAATCCGGCGTCAGGACCGAAACAATGCGCCCGGCCTGCACGAAATTTCCAAATCCGATATTGACCAGTTTCACGCAGGTTCCCTCCTGTATGAAAATCGCCGCAAGGCGCGCGGCATAACGCGCCCGCCAAAGGCGGGCGGCCTTTCCCGCTTCACTCAAGGTCGATCTGGAATGTCCAGGAACCGTTCTTGAGGTTGGTCACGTTCTCCAGGATGAAGGAGGCCGGTTCGACATTCTTGGGCAGGTCGAACACCAGCGCGGCCGCTTCTGCCGTGCCCGGCGTGATGCCGCCGCCCATGAAGGTCATCGGTACGTCGCCCTGTCCGAGTTCCGGCAGGTACACATTGCCGTCATCACCGATCAGTTTCATGGTGTTGGCCATGAAATAGACCGTTTCCCGGCCGTCGTTTTTCACCCGGAACGTGACGTACAGCCCGTCCACCCGGCGCTTCATTTGGTCCACCTCAAGAGAGACGCCGTACAGTTCGTCCTTCCGCACGACGTTGTGCAGCGCCAGATCATCCTTGATTTCCTCGGTCACGGGATTGTCCGGTTTCGCCGCCTGCTTTGTTCCGGGATCCGGATCACCCTTCAGGGTGCTTCCCAGATATACGCCCAGCACGAATACGATGACGGCCACCAGCGTCATGGTCAGAACCGCCGGCCACTTTCGCGGCTTGGACGGCGCCGGCTTCTCGGTGCCCTTTTCAGAAGCCCCATCGGAAACTTTCTTCTCTTCATTGTCGGGTTTTTTGCCTTCGGCCCTGTCCGCTTCGCCGCGGCCGCGGTCATCATCCCGTTCGGCGGAGGGCTCGCTGCCGGAGGCCGGCTTTTCTTCTGCCTCCGCCGGCTCTTCCATCAGAGCCTCCTCCTGTTTTTGCGCCTTTTCCAGGAACTCGTCGGCGCGCTGGTGGAGTTTGCGGCTCTCTTCTCCCGGAGACGGGTAAACCTCTTCGGTTTTCTTCCTTGCCATGGCATACCTCCTCACGAAAGAATGCTTCCTCTTGGCGAGGAATAAGCCGCGGAAGCGCGCCGCGGATATTCACGTGCTCGGGCGCACCGTCGCCCACGAGTCCCGGGTAATTTTGATCGTGTCTTTCCCGAGAAACGGCTTTACGAACGACCCGAACCACATCTTCCATTCAATCGTTCCGACCAGGTGGATCTTCCCGTTGGACAGGTTGGCGCTGCCCTCCGGGTTGATCACCAGACTTGTCTTGCTGTGGTCCACATAGGGCTTCAATTCCGTGTTATAGTTTTCATAAAACATGTTGGTGGCCGCATTCGGGCCGTCCGGATTCGGGATGACCGCATACGGGGGATTCACGCCGTCGTTGATCGTGACGCCCGTATTGGCGCCGGCCAGCGCCGCGGCATCCAGGATGCTCTGGAGTTTCTGGCTGGCCACGTATGCGCGGCCGATGTCCAGCACCAACGCACCGAGCAAAATCAACACCGGGAGCATGACGGCCACAACCGGCAAGACGTTTCCTTTCTCGCTTTTCAAAAACCGCCTCACACCGGCTGCCCCCTTCTCACGTGCCGTTTTCAATGGCCATCGTGATCTGTTCCTCAATCTTGGTGGAACTGCCCTTGTTCCAGATTCCCGGAACCGGAAAGATTGGCGTCGCCTGGTAGGTTGCCTTCACGGAAAAGTTGGCGCCTTTCTTCCATCCCGACGGCGCGCCGGTGGTCACCGTCACCGAGTTGGGCTGGATCAGACCGCTCTTGTTTGTCAGAAACGACTTGACCTTGTTTGTGGCTTCCGTCGTCGCCGTGCTCAGATTCGGCTGCGTAACGCCGATCCGACCGCCTTCGTAGACGGCCATCTGCATGTTCAGTTTCGTAAAGAGCATCTGTCCGCCGGTCAGCATGCCGCCGATGAGAAACACCAGAATCGGCATGACCAGCGCGAACTCCACCATGCTCTGCGCCCTTTTTCCCTTGACGAACCGGATGATCATTCGCCGGAACATGGACATCACCTCTTTCGGCCGAACATCACAGCGTTTGCGGATCAATCGGATACTCAAATCCCAGGAGATGCGCCGCAACGGCATACGCTGTCCCCAGGAAAATGGGGATGCAGTACGGCAGCGTCACGGACTCAATGGCCAACTGCTTCGGGGGTTTCCAGAAAATCAGGAGATGATAGAAGAAATACTTGAGATTCAGGTAGACGCTTTTCCCGCGGCGGTGAAACAGAATGGCCAGCACGGTCAGCGCCCCGCCGATGACGGCAATCCAAAACATGGCGTTCAGGAAGAAGACCATGTTCGTCCAAAGGCCGACCGCCATGAGGAGTTTTACATCTCCCGCCCCGAGTCCGCGAAGCAGAAACAGCGGAAACCCGATCGCAAAAGCCAGCAGCATGGCTCCAAGCCCCTGCCAGATGGAACCGAAGAACAGTTGATAAACAAGTCCCGTGAGAAACCCGATGCCAACAAGCCAGTTGGGGACGATGCGGGATTTGATGTCGGTAATGAGGGCAATACATGTGAGGATCAGGATTGCGAGGAATGAAATGGTCACGGTATTCCCCCCTGGAGAAAAACGCATGAGTTCAAGCCTCACGCGATAAACCGCTGCCGGTTGGGGAGCCGGCGGCGGGACGGACCTTGCCGAATCGGATCACAGTTCGTTGACAATTCTTTGGAACGTGTTCTGCAGGCGGCTGCCCAGCAATTTCACAACCACGATGACGACAATGGCAATGCCGACCAGGATCAGACCGTATTCGGCAAATCCTTGCCCGTCTTCCTTTTCGACGAAAGCCTTCAGTTGGTTTTTGGCTTTCTTCCACATGCGGCATCATCCTTTCCTTGGAACTTTTTTTGATCCGCAAATCAGACCTGATGGTTTTATTATAGTACGTATAACGTTACAATTTCAATTCATTCGTTACTTTATTGACATATCGGGCCAAAAATTTGCGGTTGGCATCAGAAGATCGAACCCGTCCCGATGAACGAGGGCGCAAGCAAAAGCACGAGCATCGGCATCAGGATGAAGAGAGCCATGATCGGCAGCATCTTCGTCCCCGCTTTTCCCGCCCGTTCTTCAAAGTCCTGCTGCTGCTTGAAACGCAGCCGGGCGGCCTGTTCCCGGAGCACGGGCGCAAGCGGCGTACCCTTTTCGGTCGCGATGACGATGGAACTGACCAGGTCCGAAATTTCTTCCATGTCCAGTTTCTGCGCCATTTCCATCAAGGCGCCCTTCCAGTCCCCGCCTTTGTACCTGGCGGCGATGGCCGCCCTGCGGAATTCCTCGCCCGTCGCGTCATTGAAGGTTTCCGCCACCTGCATGATGGCATCCTGCTCCGGCGTGCCGACTTCCAACAAAACCACCAGAAGATCGAGAAAGTCCGGCAGGTTTTTCCGGATCTGCGCCTTGCGCGCCCGGATCATGTCCCGGAGTTTCATCTCGGGATAAAAATACCCGAGGAACAGCGCAAAGCCCAGATACATTGCCTCATCGCTGTTCAGCACAAGAAGCGAAAACAGGATGAGAAAGATTCCGCAGAGAATGGAGCCGACGCGAATCACGACGATTTGGTCGGCTTTCCAGGTCGGGTGCCCCGCCTGGTAAATTTTCTGCGCAGTCGCTTCTTCGCTGATGTTCAGGAAACTGGCCACCTTGTTGAACAATTCCCTGTTTTCCTCAATCCGCGGTTTGATCTTCATGTCGTAGAAACTGTTGGACTCCGGCGGCTTCATGCCGGGTTTCACGACATGGATCCATTCATTCCTGTGAAGCCGGGGAAGGCGGAACATGGAGATGGCCCACACAACCCAGATGCCGGCCAGAATCGAAATGGCAAGCGGATTCATGGGATTCCTCCTCCGTCATTTCAACATCCTCTTCATGATGATGTTCCCCAGGACAATCATGAGGACGCAGAAAACCGTAATGATTTGCCCGATGGGTTTATCCAGGAAATCCTGATAGTAGTCCGGGTTGTACATCATGAAGAACAGGTACGTGGCAAAGGGCATGGCGGTGAGCAGGTTTGCCTGGCTGCGCTGCTGGGCCGTCAGCGTCTTGATCTTCCGCTTGGCATTGGCCCGCTCCGTGATGGATTTCTGGATATTGTCCAAAAGTTCCGCCAGGTTGCCGCCCTTCTTGCGCTGGATGGCGACGACGATGGACGTCATGCGGACGTCTTCGCTTCCGGTGCGCTGGTACATCCGGTAAAGCGCGTCTTCGATCGTGTAGCCGTATTCCAGGTCGGTGTGCACCCGGCGAAACTCGTTCTTGATCATGGGGTGCGCGTCCACCCCTGTCGCCACATCCAGCACCGCCTGCTTGATTGTTCCGCCCGCACGCAACATGGAACTCATCCGGAGCAGGGTGTTGCGATAATTCAGGTTGAACTGCTCCAGGTTGCGGGCGCGTTGAATCTGGATCACGAAATGGGGCAAAAACGCTCCAACCACGCCGACCATGAAGGCCAAAAGCAGGTTCTGGAAGAACCATGTCCCGAGAAAGAAGCCGAACATGGCCGACAGAACCGAAAACATCAGATACTTCTGGAGCGTCCAGCCCGTGCCGGACTGCTCCAGCCTGTAGGCCATCTTCTCGAAGAACCCTTCCGGTTTCCGTTCCTTCGTCCGTTCCAGAATCTCCGCGATCTGGTCAATGTCCGGTTTCTGGATGCGGCTGATGAAATCCGAGCGCTCATTCTTCTTGCGCTTGTTGATCTGCCAACTCAGCAGCACAAACCAGAGCACGATGAGGAAACTGATCAGAGCGTAAAGGCTCAGGGCGACTCACTCCCTTCTCGGTTCAGTCAATTTGGAACCTTCCCGGATTCGAGGATGCGCTCGTCGATGCGAATGCCGTGGGCCTCGAACCGCTCCAGGCAGAACGGCCTGAACCCGGTTGCCGCGTGCGTTCCGAGCACCTTTCCGTTTGCATCCGTCCCGGTTTGTTCGAACCTGAAAATGTCCTGCAGATAGACCGTGTCCTTGTCGTAGTTTTTCAGGCCCAGTTTCTCCGCGCCTTCCCTGCCGAAGCCCACCACTTCCGTGATGGCCACCACCTTCCGCGAGCCGTCCTTCAGGCGGGCCACCTGGATGATGAGTTGGATGGCGCCGGCAATCGTTTCGCGGATCGCCCTGGACGGAAGGTCCATGCCGCTCATGAGTGCCATCGTCTCCAGGCGGTTGATGAGATGTTTCGGCGTGTTGGCGTGGGCCGTCGCGAGCGACCCGTCATGCCCCGTATTCATCGCCTGCAGCATGTCCATGCACTCGCCTCCCCGGATCTCGCCGACAATGATCCGGTCCGGCCGTTTCCGCAGGGCGTAAATCACCAGATCGCGGATTGTGATGGCGCCCTTTCCTTCCACGTTCGCGGGGCGCGCTTCGTAGCGCTCTACATGTGGCTGGGTCAGTTGCAACTCCGCCGAGTCCTCGATGGTCAGGATCCGTTCGGACGGATCAATGTAGTTCGAAATGCAGTTCAGCATCGTTGTTTTCCCGGAACCCGTACCGCCGGAGCAGATGATGTTGACCCTTGCCCTTACGGCCGCCTCGATGAATTGCGCCATTTCGGGACTCATGGCACCGATCTTGATGTAATCATCAAGCGTAAACGTCTTTTTGCCGAACTTCCGGATGGTGATGTACGGCCCATCCAGCGCAATCGGCGCAATGGAGGCGCTCACGCGGCTGCCGTCCGGAAGGCGCGCGTCCACGTTCGGCGTCGATTCGTCGCAGCGCCGGCCCAAGGGGCCGACAATCTTGTCGATGAGCAGCCGGACGCTTTCGCGGGACGGAAACTTGATGTCCGTCTGGATGATTTTCCCGTTTTGTTCCACATACACCTTGCCGGGACCGACCACCATGATTTCCGTGATGGCCGGATCCTCAATGAGCGGTTGCAGCGGACCGAAGCCGATGATGTCGTAGATGAGGTCCTGCACGAACCGGTTCCGCTCCACAACCCCCATCTGGACGCCGTCTTCCTCCAGCAGGCGCTCGATCGTCTTGCGCATCATCTCCTGAAATTCAGGATCGTTGCGGCGCTCGTGGATTTGCTCACCGAACGCCTTGTTGAGTTTCTCGCGGATGTCCCGGTTGAGTTTTTCCAATCTGTCGCCGGAAATGGAGATGGCAACCGGTTGGCTGGGCGCATGTTCGACAACGGTCCCGGAAGCCAATCGCCTTTGCAGAAAACCGCTTTGATTCATGTCTTCATCCTCCTTGCATTCGCAAAAGGTAGGCCATTTGCATAAAACACGGCAGAAGCCGTGCGATCATTTCTTTTTCAGGAAGGAGAAAAGATCGAACTTGAGGCCGCCGCCGGACGCCGGCTTCCGCCTCTTGGCGCCGAACACCGGAACCAGTTGGTTCCCGATGTTCCGGATGCTGTGCGTAAATTCCGTTTCCTTGCCCATGACGAGCAGTTCCCCTTTGTTGTTGGCGAGTTTCACCCGCGGATCTTCCGGGATCGTGCCGAGGAACGGAATGTCGAGCACGCGAACGATGTCGTCAATGCTGATCTCGCTCCGCTTCGACGCCTCGTTGATCACCAGATACAACTTATCCATCGGGTAATGGATGGCCCGCAAGGTATCCAAGAGCGCATGAACATTGCCCACGGTCGGAATATCCGTCGTGGACACGATGATCGCCTTTTGCGCCTTGTCCAGCGAAACCAGGGTGTAGTCCTTCGTGTTGTTGCCGGTGTCCAGAATCACGATGTCGAAGTAGTTCCTGAGCGAGTCGATCACCACTTCGACGACGCGCTCCGACACATCCAGTGCCTGCGCGGGCAGAGGCGGCGCCGTCAAAACTTTAAGCCCCGTCTCCGCATGGGTCTGCAGGTATGGCATGAATTGGTCGGGCGCGTAGACCAGGCGACCCTTGTCGCCGTCCTTGTCCATCTTCTCCAGCCGGCGGTTGATGTCTTCCGCCCAAGTCGCGATGTTGGGAATCGGATTCAGGCGCAGCATCGACGCGATGTTGCCGTAGTCCAGGTCCATGTCCACAAGGACCACCTTCAGCCGGTCCTCGGGCTGTCCCGGCGCCGTCGGGATCTTGACCATCGCAAACGCGCCGGCCAACTCTTTTGCCAGCGTGGACTTGCCGACGCCGCCCTTCGGCGAGTTGATCGCGATGCAGGTCGTGCGGATCCGCGGCGCGCCGCTTGCGGGAGGCTGGCGCATGGCACCATGCGCGAACGGGGAACCCCCGAAACCGCCGGAGTACGTTCCGAACGGGCTGTGGTTGCCGCCAAACAGCGGGGATTGATCAAACGCGGAAGAACCGGGAGGCGTATAGGCCGGCGGAAAGCCTGTCCGCGAGGGGGTGTACGGGCTTTGCGGAAACTGCTGGCCATATGGCTGCTGCCCGAAGGAGAACGGGGAATACGGCGGGGGAGACTGGGGCTGCTGCGGAGCGGTCGGCGGCGCGCCTGGCGGAGGAACGGGTTGGCCGGAAGGCGGGTATCCGAACCCGGAAGACGGCGGCGGGAAACCGCCCGGCTGCTGCATGGGCGCGCCTTGCGGAGCGGACCCCGGAGCGGCTTGCCCCCAGACGGCGCTTCCCGCCGGCCCGTCGGCGACCGGAGCCGCAGCCCTTCGCTGTTCTTCCCAGGCGCCCTTGATGAGCGAGATCATTTCGGCCGTCGTCACGGCGCTCTTCAGGACGACCCGCTTCGCGCCGGCGCCCATGGCCCGCTCATATTTGTGATTGTCCGGGTTGTTCATCTGCCCGATGATGACCGCGCCCGGCAGCGTCTTTTGCGCCTGCTGGATGACCTGGATGCCGGCCGCATCCCCGTCCGGCAGGTCGATGTTGACCATGATGACATCCGGCCTCAGCATCTCCGCCTTCCGAATGCCATCCTCGGCCGTCGTGGCCGTTCCCACCAGTTTGAGCGAAGGCTCCAGAACGAAAAGCCGGGTCAGATCATCGGTCCAGTGGTAATCGTCATCCACCAGCAAAACGTGAATCTTCTGTTCCATTAAGGATGCCCTCCTCACTTCTTCGATTGCCCGCGTTTTCCGCATTGTTCTGGTCCGCCTCCGCCTCCGCCTTCGCGCCGGCGTTGTTCACGTAACTCCGGAAGAACTGGTCATCCGTCATCGAGTTGGTCGTGATTTCCTTGTATCCGTACGGCACGACCTGGATGGTCACCGTTCCCCGAGTGATGGCAAAGTCCAGCAGTTCCGATTTTTCCGGAGGGATGGCCACGTTGATGCCGACGATGTTGTTTTCGTTGTTCGGATCCCGGAGAACCCCGAGAACCTGCACGTTCTGCAGGATGACCTTGGACACCGTGAAGTTGTTTTCAAACTTGATGTTGGCCGTCACGTTGATTCGCTCGAACTCCGAAATGCTCGGCGAATAGCCGGTGACATTCGTGACCGGAATCGTGGCGCCGATGTACCCTTCCGGAATCTGCGCGGTGATGACGCTCCTGTTTTCTTCCCCGAGAATCTGGGAAGGCACGATCGGAACGTCCTTCACGATGTGTTTGGCCGCCACCTTTCCGACGATCTTGTTGCGTTCCGAATCCCGGATCGCATCGGCCGGGATGCTATCCTCGGAAACCGTTTTGGTGGTCAGCATCTCTTCCGTGATCAGCGTGCGCGGCTCAATGTCCTGGTTGGCCACGACAATGGTCGTCTTTCCGATCGTCAAAACCTGAAACACAAGGAAGGCCACCAGGGCGCCCACGCCAAACAGCGCCAGTGTGGATACGGGAAGTTTGCGTTTTTTGGAATTCACATTCCTCTCCCCTTCTATTTGGAATAACGTAACATTTTCGCCTTGCATGAATCAATTATAGCACCCGAATTTCGGTATTTCAAAGAATATCGTTACTTTTTTTTAATATCGTCATTTAATCAGGCGAAGAGAAGAAGGAGGCGGGAAGCCTCCTTCTCACACCTCCGCCTTGACGGCCCGCAGTTTGGCCAGTTGCTCCAACTCCTCGTTGGAAGGCGGCGTGACGTTCAGGGGTTCCACCTTGACCAGAACCGGCTCGGCATCCTTGAAGTCGAACGTGCGGGAAGTCTGTACGATGAACCAGCCGGTCGGGCAGCGCGGGAACCACTTGACGAGCGGACGGTCGTCATACCGTTCCTCGCGGCCGATCTGCCGGACGCACACGTGGATGTCATCCGGAATCTTTTGCCGGCCGGCAAAGACGATGCCGCAGTTGGCAATGATGGACGTCGGCATCATGGAAATCTTCTGCGTGATCGCCCAGATGAAAAGGCCGTTGCCGGCCGCCTGGTCCACGATCCGCTCGAATTCAGACGGCCCCGAAAGCCCGCCGCCGTTCTGGTCGCCGCTGGAGGTATCTTGCCCGAGCAGCACTTCGTTCGCCTCTTCGATGATGAGCACCGTCTCATACTGATCCGGCGGGTTCACGAAGCCGCCGTTGTGTACGCAGTATTGGTAGATGGCCGACGTGATGAGGCCGAAGACGAACGAGCGCGTGGTGGACTCAAGACCGTAGGACTCCAGAACAACCACGTCGTCTTTCCCGAGCAGTTCGTCGATGCCGATGCCGTTCGGGTCGCAGAACATCGTGTGCACGATGCTCCCCACCCGGCCGAAGGCTTCCATCCGGTCCATGACCCGCGTGAACGCATCGCGGGCGTCGTTGCCGTACTTGATCTTGCTCCGGGGGTCATCCATCTCCTCGCGCTTGCGCGCAAGGTTTTCGTACACGGTGGCCATCGTCACCTGTGCGGAACGCTCCGTGGCATGCTGCCGCCAGTCGCTCCGGAAGCATCCAGCCTTCAGGTACTCCTCGTAGAACGCGCGGGTCAGAATCTGCTTGCCCCGCTCGCCCAGGCCGTATGAGCGGCAGAAGATTTCCACGATGGAGTTCATATACCGCTCCGGCCACACGTTCTTCGGGATCTTGCACAGATTGAGTTTCACCGGCAAAAAGTCCGGGTCCGCCAGGCTGTAGAACCGGAACCGTTCGGGTTCGACAAACCGCGCCAGGATCCGCCAATCCTGCTTCGGGTCCATGGCGATGATCCGCGGGCGCTTCTTGTACGGCCCGCGGCGGACGTTGTTCGCCATCTCGGCCGCCACGCGCGTCGCGCACACCGTCTTTCCGGAGCGGGATCCGCCGGCAAAGAAGGCGTGCATGAGTTCGTCCGAACGGATCCGGAACTGGAACGGCGTAACATACCCGTTGTCCACGGAATACCGCTCGGCGGACAGGATCTGGCCGACGTAGATTTCGCCGTCCTGGCGGTTCGACGGAACGGCCAGCACCGGAATGTCTTCGACTTCCGCATACAGGCCGCCTTCGGAAATGCGCGGCGGATGCGTGTAGGCCGCAAGTTCGTCCGCCAGAAGCACGGTGGAATACTTGTAGGATTCCAGTTGCCCGGGGATGCCCTCTTTGGTGAGGCACGGCGAGAAGGCGTTCATGTGGTAGAGCAGGCGCTTTTCCTCGTGCGGCGGAAGATCGAGCACCTGCAGCGGGGAGGCAATCGCCTGGTCGTTCAGCCAGGCGGAGGTGGCCACCGCCTTGGCGGACGCCTTCGCTTCCTCGCTTTCCGTGGCGATGAAGAAATCCACGAAGAAGGCGCCCTGGCCGTTCGTGGCGGCAATCAGGCGGTCGCGCTGGAACTGAAGCAGTTTGATGATGTTCTCGACCTCGATGTCCTTCCACTGGTAGGTCTTCGAGAACGTCAACGTCGGGCCGACGCCCATCGTGCCGGCCGCGCCCGTCGAAAGCGCGCCGGAGAAGCCCTGGTTCTGGCCAATGCTCCGGCTGACGCCATCCGTATGGCTTTGGCTCCGGCCGTGGGATACGCTCTGCGAATAGGACTGCCCGACGGTGTCGGAGGCCGTGCGGCCTAAGGATTGGCCTTGCGATTGCGATACGCCCTTGGAAACGGAATCCGTCACAGACTGGCTGTGCGACGTGGAGAAGTTGCGGCCCACCGAATGGGATTCGCCAGTCGTCCACGACTCGTTCGTGCCGCGGCTGGTGCCAACGGTGTAGGTCTGGCTGGTGCCGGTCGTGACGGTTTCGCTCGTGCCGCGGGATACGCTGTGCGACACACCCTCGGCCACCGAATGGGACGTGCCCACCGAGACCGAATGGGAGGTGCCGGTCGTGGTGGTTTTGGAATCGGTCACGGATACGGCGTGGGACTTGCCGACGGACGTGTTTTCGCTTGTTCCCCACGTGTCGGTCACCGTGGTGCCGGTCGTGGTCGTCCTGGTCGTGTTTCCGGACACCGAAGAGGATTTGCCGGTTGTCGTCGTCGTGGACGTACCGGTCGTCTCCCCTCCGCCCCGGCTGCTCGAACGGCCGGTGGAGTCGCTGGAACCGACGGTATCAGCGGATCCGGTTGTGTTGGTTTCCGATGACCCCGTGCTGTGTGAACCTCCACCGCCTACGTTTACAAGCCCGAAAAGGCTCCCGCCCACGTTGCCCGATACCGTGTTGGCGGACGATTTTCCTTGGGAGGTGGAAGCAGAATCCGTATGGCTCCGGCTGTTTGTGTGCGTGGTGGAACTGCTCTCGCTCCAGTTGTTGGATTGCTGGTGGCTTGTGCCGCGAGAATCGGATGTCGAATCCGTGCGGGTCCAGCCGCTTGTTGTGCCCGCGCTTGTGGACGTGGACGTGCCCTTGGAATGGGACTGGCTCGTGCCGGTCGTGTGCGTTTCGGATGTGGTGTCGGTCGTGCCGGTGCTGCGGCCGTACGAGACGGATTCGCTCGTTCCGTCCGTAACGGTGCGGCTCGTTGTTTCCGTCACCGTGCGGCTCGTGCCGTCCTTTTCCGTATAGGACGTCCCTTTCGAGAACGATTCGCTTTTGCCTTCGGAGAAGGATTCGCTGACCGACTCGCTCACGCCGACCGTGTGCGAGGAGGACGTGGTGAACGTTTCGCTCGTTCCTTCGCTCACGCCGTGCGTCTCTCCGATGCTCCTGCTCTCCGAGGTGTTTGTGCCCTGGGTGAGCGAGAAGCCCTCCGATACGCCGGCTGAATGCGACATGGAGGTGCTTTGCGACGCGCTGTGCGTCTCGCTGATGCCCGCCGTGTCGCTGTGCGACTCGCTGTAGCCCTGGCTGTGCCCCTGCGACCATCCCTCGGTCGAGCCGAGGTTGGACATGTACATCATCGGCAGCGACAGCCCGAAGTTGATGCCGCGGGAGCCGGACAAGAGGCCTTCCCAGCGGGTCTGGTCCTTGCTGATGGCCGTCAGCCACTGGAGGAGGACTTCCTCCTCGATGGGCGTGGCCATGAGCACGGCCACGTATTCGTGGTCGCTCATGCCGGCGATGAATTCTTCCGTCGTCTCTTCCGCGCTGGAGTTTCCGGCCGGGCCGGCCGCGGACGAGTTGTTTACGTCGCCGGACGTGCGCCGCGGCGTCGGAAGTCCGCGCACGACCTGCAGATGCTTCATGTTGTGCATCTTGTCGCGCAGCCATTCCATCTCTTCGTAAGTCGGCGTGCGCATCTCCATCGTGCGGAACGTGCCGCCGAACACCCGCGAAAGCGCGGCAAAGTGGCTGTCCGCGAGGCGCTTGGCGTCATCCACGGATTCCGTGGAGACGGATTGCACCCCGTACACGAACATGAGACCGATCGGCTTCGGTTTGAGCACGTTCGCGATGATCTGCGCAAAGTTGATGCGGGCGCGGTACAGGCCCGAAATCACGTCCGCCTGCATGTCCATGAAGGACTTGAGCAGTTTGGTCGATTTCGGCACCCGGATGAGCCGATGCAGTTTGATCGCCTTGTACAACCGGACGGGTTCTCCCCCATACCGGGAATCCATTTCGTACAGCAGATAGGCCAGATTCCCCGACTGGGAGTATTCGACCCAGGACCGGACGACCTCGATGTCATGGATTGTGAACGCGTTGTCCCGCTTCTGGAGAAGTTCCAGGACAGACAAGGCCATGCCTCCTTTCTTCCCCACCGCGTAAACCAAACAGCGCGGTGGGGTGAGTAAGCGGCCCCAAAGGCCATAAGCAGGGAGCGTCTTACTCCCTGAAGTCTTTGCGAATCCCCTTGAGTTTGGCGAAGGCTTCGTCCTTGCGCTTCTTCCCCTGCTGGACCTTGAACTTCTGCCCGATCCAGATGAGGAAGCCCACCGGCACCAGGATGCTCACGATCATGAGCAGGTTCTGGATGAACCCGAGCGCGCTGGCCGCCGCAGCCACGGGGACGTTGACGCCGAGCGCCACCCCCACCTCATCCGGGGAAAACTCGGAAAACTTCACGATGACCAGCCGGTAGACCAGGAGGAACACAAGATACCCGAACACGGCCCATTTCGTTTCCTTGACGGTGCTTTCCCGTTCTTCCGGGATGCCCCAGACGCCGATGGCGCCGCCGATCCACATGAGCGTGACGGCCAGTTTGATCCACACCGTTCCGAACTTGGCGTACATCCCCACAATCCAGATCCAAAGCAGGAGGAGCGCGCCGTACGTCGCCAGCGTTTTCAGCGCCAGGTACAGTTTCGGAGACGCAAACCGGTGCAACAGCACATCGCGTTCCTGCACGGCCCATTCCCCCTTTCTCACATGACTTTCCGTTTATCCTGGATGAATTGATGATCATACGCCCTGTATTCCTGGTAGGCAATATATCCCATCAGGATCACCACAAGGATCACCGTGAGGTTGTTCATGAGGAACATGCCGATCGAAATGGCGGCGTTCGCGTGGATGGCGCCGATGGTGGCCAAAATGTCCGACAGCACGTTCATCCCTGTCACCTCTCTTGCAAAAAGGAGCCAACCCGGCTCATAAGTCGCGCCCGGTGGCCGGGCGCTCAAGAGGGATAGTTTTGCCCCCAGTCCTTTTCAGCCAGTTTCTTGGTGGTGGTGATCCACACCTCGAAGTTCTTGACCGGCGCGCCGACTTTCGTTTTTTCCAGTTTCCAGCGGGAAAACTGCTGGACGATCGTCTCCATGGCGTTTTTGTCCGGACAGACAAAGCGAAGGTCGTTCGTCACCTGCCGCGCCTTGTCCATCTTCTCGTTGAACTCTTCCTGCGTGTGGTTGCCGCATTCGACCTCCACAAACAACCTCTTGCGGGAAAGGTTGTCGAAGGCCGTAATGTCCGGAATCCATACTTTCTTGTTGGAAAGTTCGATGGCGTTGGCCTGGCGGTCATACGAGATGTTCACGTACCCGAATTGCTCAAGCAGCGTGGCGGTGTCCTTGATGATGTACCCGTGCTCGATGGAGGCATGCTCCTTTTTCAGCACGTGCTTTTCGCACAGGACGGCCGGTCGCCTGAACCGCTTCTGGTACAGTTGCAACCCCAGATCCGAAAGATGGTACGCGTAGAACCATCTCCAGCCCGTGTTGATCTTGTCCTCGGCGACAATGCCCATCTGCTTGAGGCCGGAAAGGCCGTTTACAAACTGCGTCCGGTTGCTGTCGCCGCTCAGGACATACGCTTCGATTTCCTTGGATTCGGACATGCCCTCCTTGCCAATGGCTTCCATGATCCGCCACTGGATGTCCGTCAGTTTCGATTCCGTATCTTCCAGGAGAATCAGATGGGTTTTGGGCGTGTCATATGCGGAAGGTTCGTCTGGGGATTCAAAAGAGGATTCGGATGAGGATTTGGCCACTTCCAGTATATCAGGAACGGGCTGCGCATTTTCAAGAATTTCTCCCGTTTCCGTATCCACTTGGCGGCCCTCGACTTGCACCACGGATCCCGCCGGAGGAGACGTTTCCTGATTCGACCAGGCCATCTCGCGATGCTGCTGGAGGAGCCGCTCCAGTTGCGCTTCCAGGTCCCTTTTCTCCGCCTGTTCGCGCTTTAAGGCCTTCTGCAGATCCGCCACAAGTTGGATCGCTTCCTGCCGCTGCTTTTTCCAGTTTTCGATGATGAAGTTGGCCAGTTCAAACGATGACAGCGACAGGATCCGGTTTTTCCCTCCCAGTTGCTCGCGCGCGTAATCGTTGTCGCAGATCGTCTGCGCCACGCGCTGCAGTTCGCCCATGTGCTTGCGGGATTCGTTCCGGTAGGACTCCGCCAGGCGCTGGACCTGCTCGTATTGCTCCCTCAGTTTCATGTTGCTCATTTCGAGCGTTTTGGCGAGACTCTCCCAGTACATCGCCTGGGCTTCGGGGCTGTCCGGTGACGGATTCTTTCGGCCGAACAGGTTCATGGAATTCCTCCTTTTTAACCTGCTCCGTCTCCGGCAATGCCGCCGCTTTGTGCGGCTTCAGCGGTATCCCCAAAAACCTTGGGTGTACCGCCGACGTTGCCTTCGACTCCGCTTTTCTTAACTCGCTTCGCCTCTGGTGTCAACATTTGTCTTCGGCTCCGCCTGGTTGCTGACGAGCCGCTCCTCGATGGCGGCCATCTGCCGCTTCGCCTGCTCGATCTGGTACAAAATGTCCTGCTTGGTCTCCCCGATCGCGCGCAGCCGTTCTTCTTTGCCGTCCTGATGGTAGGCGATCTTGTCGGAAAGCCATGCGAATTCCTTGTTGGCAAGGGATACCAGGTACTCCTGATAGGCGGCGTAAGGCGCGGGGGGCGTCATGCGCTGGCTGGCCAGTTTGAAGTTGCTCACGGCCTTCTGGAGTTGCTGGAGTTTGTATTGCAGGTCGATGGGGTTTTTTTCGCTTTTCTCCAGCGTTTCCGCCGCCTCCGGAACGCGAACCAGCACCTCATAGTACGGGCGGAGTTCGGCCACATAGGCCCGCTCCTTCCGGAGTTCGGCCGGCACGATGTACCCGCGGCCGCCTGCGAAATCCGTCGAGAAGATGCCGATGGCAAGAAAGGAAAGGTACAAAACGCCCGCAAGCGCCAGCACGAAGGCTTTTACGCTGATGCCCCGCGGAGACTCTTCTTCTTCCTCTTCGTAGTAGTACCAGCCTCCGCCGGATTCGGCTTCCCAGTATTCTTCGCTCTCGCCTGGTTGTTCCCATTCGTAGCCTTCTTCGTATTCTTCTTCCTTGGTTCTGGTTTTGAAAGGCCACATAGGAAAACTCCCTTCCTGTCGTAAAGTTCCAAAAACGGCGCGCGCGTGAGGGCGTAGGCGATCGCCAGCGCGATGGCGTCGGTGATATGGTCCAGTTTCTTCTTCACGAGCGTCTCGGGAGCAAACGGCAATTCCACGCCCGCACGCTCGACCCCGGCGGCGACTTCCAGTTTGCTGGCCGCCGCCTTGCCGGTCACCGCCCACTTGGCATCGTGCGGGCGCAGCAGAACAATCTGAAGGTTATGCTGGACCGCGGCCACCTTGAGCACGCCAAGCGATTCGCGCACCGTCTCCCCGCCCCCGGGAAAATGGCGGTTGGACATGCTGTGCTCAACCACCAGCACATCCAGCGGCCGATGCCGCATCCATTCCTGGGCCTGCACGAAAATCTGGTGCAGCCGGTGCTCCAGGGGTTTTCGGGAAACCCGGAAACTGCCGTATTCCGAAAGCGTCAGACGGTTTTCGTTCAGATCGAAAAAGACGTATCCCAGATGATGGGTTCCAGGGTCAATGGCAAGCCCCTTTATCTCCATCACCCCCTTTTTTGTCTTCTTGTTCCTGTTTTGTTACGTTATTCTTTGCAACGGGAAATAACAGCCCCCTTTGCCGGGGGCCTGATCAGGACTCAAGAGACGGCTGCCGTTCGGCTTCTTCCTGTTTTTCGTTTTCCGGGAAGTAGCAGTTGTTGAGGTACTCCACGTTGTCGGCGACGATTTCCGTCGCGACGGAGGGTTTCGTCCATTCATGGCCGCAGGACGGGCACTTCAGCGGTTGGTCGAATTCGCGCGTCTGCACGCGGCCGCGCACCAGGCACTGGCTCGACTTGCGCAGATGCAGCGCGTCCGACTCCGCCTGCTTGCCAAACGAAATGATGAACGGATAGTCCGTGCCCTTGCCGCGGTCCCGGTTCACGGCCATCTGGTACTTCGCGTAACTCACCCCGGATTTCGGGAGCACGCGAAAATCCACATCGCTGCACAGGGATCCTAGCAGAAACACCGCGTTGCATTTGGCCATGTGACATCGCTCCTTCTTTGCCATGGAATCGCAAACGCCAAACCGGCATCGGGATCCGGGGACGTTTGCATAACCCCGAAGCGGCGCGCTTCAAGGGGATGGATGAGCGATGTTCACGACTTGAGCACCACTTCCACGCGGTACACTTTCCATTCGCCGTTTACCTTGTAGAAGTGATACCGGACCTGACGGTCGTCCGTCATGGTGCCGTAGTCCTCGACCTTGACGTCACGGACGATGTGCACCGTTGCTTCCGCGTAGTTTCCGTCCACCCTGGTGTCCAGCACCTCCACGAGCCGGACCACGGACTTGAAGGATGCGGCATCCAGCGTTTCCACCAGCATGTTGAGCACGCTCAACTGTTCGCCGGTGGACGCCTTCATGACCTCCTCCCAGTTGCCGCTCATGGAGTTTTCCGCATACGCCCTCGCCGCCGCTTTCACCGCTTCCTTTTCGCCAGACGAGCATCCGGACAAAACCGCGGCGGCAAGCAGCGCAAGCATCGCGATGACCGCAAACCGCTTTTTCATGAAACCTCTCCCCTGCCTTGTGTGGTTCAAAAACGGCCCAGGCGCATGCGCGCCGGCCCATAAATCCTTCCGGACATTGCGGGGAGAGATCAAAACCGGACGTGTTCCTGTTACATCTTCAGAACATTGGCCGGACGGCCGACGCTTTTTTCCCGGTTCTGGAACGCAGCAATCTGGCGCTTGACGCTGCGCTGGAAGTCTTCCTCGCTCATTTTCAGTTCCTGGCCGATACGGAAATGGTCATAGTAACCGGCATTACAGTTCCGGATGAAACTTCTCGACTCCATGCCAAGCCGCTCGGCAAAGTGCTCTACCGGATAAAGCACCGGGATTTCGGTGAGCGGCTCCAGTTCCACCGGAACATAGTGGTCGCCGTCCATAATCGGTTTGCCGTTTTCGTCCAACTGGGCGCCGGGCACGCGCTGCCGATTCAGATAGTCGATGACGCTCTGCGCGTCGCACAGGTGCCGCCCGACCGTCCGGTACAGCCGGATCTCGCCCTTCTTGGCCAGGATGTCCAGGTAGCGCATGGAGATGTTGAGTTTCGCGGCCACCACTTTCGCGTCGATCTCATCCGGCGTAATGAAGCCGTCTGTCCGGCGGAGTTGATCCCGCTTCTGCTCCATCTCAATGCGCGCCTCGGCCTTCGGGATGGCCCGGCAGATCGTTTCTTTCGCGCCATAGCGTTCCACCTTGCGCGTTTCGCCGCTCCGGTCGGGTTCTTCCACCAGAAATACGTCCTGTTCGTCAGGCACCTGCCGCTCCAAAAGCGCCAAAAGGTGCCGCAGTTTGTTAGGGTGAACGTGTGAAAACTGAATTGGTTTGAGCGCCTTGATCTGGTCAGGTGTCAACGAGAACAGTTGGTCATCCGTAAATTTTGCGATGTCTTTTGCGCGCATGTAATGGAAATAAACCGGATCGACCTGTTTCAATTCTTCGGGAGACATGGACAAAATCTTTCGAATCGAAGGCCCGTCGCTTTTCCTTCTGGGCATCTTGAAGTTCCTCCTCTTTCTCCCCTCTTTGAAGGACCGAAAATCTTGACTTATTTTTATGAACATAACCGTATTTTCGTTCACTTATTCATATCATAGACGATTTTTTTTGCTCTTTCAACATATACGCAGAAAAAATGTAGTATTCTCCCATAGTTACGATATTCACTCCCGGAAAAGGACCTGAAAAAGCAAAACCCAGAAGTTCTCTGGGCGTTTCAACGGCCGCATAAAGCCTCCCCTTTGCGGGGAGGCTCGTCATTCTCCGGATGCGCTTGTGGGGGCTTCCGCAAGATCCATGATGACGACCGGCAGATGTTGCGCCAATTTCCTGCGGCTTGATTCGGAGCGGTCGAAATACTTCCGTTCCTCTTCGGTCATGAATCCCCGTTCCAAAAGGAACCGGAGGAATCGCTCCCTTCCCATTTCCTCTTCGGTGGCAAATTCCGCGACGCTGACGGGGTAAGCGTCAAAGTCGCGGCAGCAGATTTTCAGCCGCCGGCCGTTTTCCGTCTGAACCTCCCGGATGTCGAAGGTGTGCTGGCGCAGCGCAAAGACGTACAAACCGGTCCCGAACGACGGAGACGAAAGCAATTGCAGCATGTTCCGGTGTTTGCCGTATTTGGAGATGAAATGCTTCGCGAAAACGGTCTCGTCGTCATCGGTTCCGTTCCCGATCTGGATCACGGCCCAGCCAAGACCCAGCAGTTCTTCCAGAAGCAGATTCCGGTTTTTCGCGCGCCGGCCCCTTCTGCCCGATCCGGCGTTCAGGTTGAAGCCAAGCCCCCCTTCCAACAGCGCCGGCCGTTCCAGTACCGTCGTCCGCATCGAAGCCTCGATCATGCACACCCCTCCACCTGCATTCATGATCGGATATTCTTATTTTATTACGATATTCGTTTTTAGTCAATGTATTCTTGTTTTTCCTGGAATTCGCATTCAAAATTCGATGAAGTTTCCCAAAAATCGGTCAGGGTTGCACGTAGTGGGCGGATTGCAGGGTGCTGATCGCATTGATGAGTTGGGCCTTTTCCGCCTCGATGTCGCTTCGGCCTTCGCGGACGGCTTCGCGGAGGAACAGAAGCGCCGATTTGTAGTTGGAAAGCGCCTGGAAGGTCTGCTCGAATTCATCCTCCAGGTGCTTGGGCTGACGGAACTTTTCCAGCCTGTTCATGGCTTCCTGCGTCCGTTCCATTTCCTCCGTCAGTGCCGCTTCCAGTTGGGAAAGCGAAAAGACGCTCGGTTCCTGCGTCAGAAGGCTCATGATCTTGTTGGAGTTGCGAAGCACATCCATCACGATGGCGTTCTGCGTGCGGCTGGCGTCCAGCGTCGTCTGCGCATTGATCGTGTCACCGTAGCGCAGTTCCTCGCCGCACCCCGCAAGAACCAGCACCAGGAAAACCGAAAGCAGGACGGAAATCCGCTTCCGCAACGGAATCACTTCCTTTCACAAGGGTCGGTCGCCTTCATTATATTACGATATTCATCCTTTATTCAAATGAACGTCTCGTTTTCGGTTTTTTGTTTTTTGTTACGTTATTCGTTGAATGTGCGTTCATTCCCGGCTATAATAAAACACAGAACAACCGCATATCCCCAAGGGGGCGCCGCCGGGCGCCCCCTCCTCCCGCGCGTCTCGGCGCAAGGAGGTTATCCCGCGGTCCCGGAGAACGCGTTAAAAACGGCCTCGTCGAAGGGATGCGGCCGGGGGAAGAAGTTCGGCTGACCGGCCGCTCCCCGCCACGCTTCGCAAGAAGCAATCGGGGGCAGCGAGACGAGTGGATGCCGTCAGAGGGCTGAACGCCCCTTTTCCCAGAGGCGCGAATCCCAAAGCCGAATGGGGTTTGCGCCTGATGTCCGTCCGCGTCGCCTTCGGGCGAGACAGCACGCCGCGGGGTGGGAAACCCGCCGGTAAAGCGCGACCTGGGCGGTTCCGGAAGGCGCGCCCTTTCGGACGCGGCGTGAGCGGCCTCTCCAGTCCGACCTCCACGGCTCCATACGGGGGTAAGGCGAAAAACCGCAGAGGTCCCCTGTCCTGTTTCGATCAGGACAGGGGCATCCGTCCTCCCAGCCACTCACCACCGGGGGTGCAGGCTGGAGGGGGCAAGAGCGGGGCAAGGCATACACAACGGAGCGAAACGTCCGAAAAAGGAGATACGTCCGTCCTTCCTCCCGGGGAAAGAACAATCAGGATCGGGTGAAACACCCTTTTCCTGATCATTCTTTCCCAAATCATCAAAAAATAAAGGGGATATAACGCTTTTTGGCCGCTTCTTATTGCCCCTGCGTGCACGTTTCGTACACCAGGGGCCATTTTCAAAAAAAACAGGAGGTCATCTTCATGACAGTCGCAAGGAAAGCGGCCATCGACATTGGCAACTACAAACTGAAGGGGTACGTGGAGGGACTCAAACCCGAAAACGAAATCGAAATCCTCAACGTCATCGCCCGGGCGCCCAGGGAGCGCGACGTGGTGGATCTGGAGAAGGACATCCTGGACGGTCTGCACGTCGAAATCGTGTCCGGTGCGCTTTCTTCCGGCCGGGGGATTTTTTACGTCGGCAACCTGGCCGCACGGTACGCCAACAACGAGGAACTCCTGGCGGACAGCGAAAAGAGCGAGAATGACCAGACGGTCGTGCTGCTGCTTGCGGCCCTTGCGGTGGATGCGGCCCGGGCCCGGCACCACAACGCCTCCGGCGGCGTCATCGAAGCGGCCTACTTCCTTTCCACGGGGCTTCCGCTGGCCGAATCCCGGCAGAAGGGCCGGCGCAAGGCATTCCGGGAAAAACTCCGGAACGCCCAGCATGAAGTGCGATTCCTGGATGCGCCGAAATTCGGGGGCCTTTCGGTCCGGATCCGGTTCGAAGACGTCATCGTGAATACCGAGGGAAAGGCGGCCATGGTGGATCTCACCACGCATGACGACGGCCGGGTGCGCAACGAGGAACTGCTGGACAAGACAACGCTCATCTGCGACATCGGCGGGCTTTCAACGGACTGCGCCATCATCCTTCCCGGAGGCGACGTGGACAACCTGAACTCCGAAGGCATCCGGGAAGGCGTCTCGCCCTACCTGGATGAGATCATGGAGAAAACGGCCCGCATGCACGGCTACCGCTTCCCGAGCCGCGCCGCGCTGGCGGACGTCATCACGCATCCATCCCCCGAAGAGCGCAATCACATCTACGTGAAAGGCAACCGGCAGTCCATTCAGCCGATCGTCGATGAAGTGCTGATGCGGCTCGCCCGGGAAGAGTACAACCTGATCCGGAAACTCTGGACCCGGGTGCCGTTCATCCGCGTGGCGTACCTCATCGGCGGCGGTGCCGTCATTCTGAAACCGTACCTGGAGAAACTCAACCAGGCGCAGGACCGATTCCCCTTGCGCTTCGTCGAAAGCCGGGAATCCGTCTGGATGATCGCCCGCGCCTACTACAAACTGCTGGAGATCTACCTGGCGCAGCAAAACGGGTGATCGCGCATGGAACGCTTTCTCCATCCAGGGCAGTCGGTTTCCTTCCGGCTGCCCGTGGACACGCCGCCGCAGGTACTGGAATTCTTGAATGCGTATGCGCCCGGCAAAAAGCGCAGCGCAGCCCTGGCTGATCTTCTCATCCGCGCGGCGCAGGATCGACTGCATGATGAGGAAGTCGGCGAACGCCTGGTTTTGATTCTTCCCCGCATTCCGCCGGATCAACGCGAGTGGCTCCGCCTGCCGGAAACCCGGCGTGCGCTGGGCGCGTTTGTGGCCGCGCTTCTGCATCCGGCCGGCGCCCTGGGGAGCATTTCCGGAAAAGCCCAACAGGCGGAAAACGCGGATCTGCCAGAACGAACCTTCCGTGCGCGGAGCGATTTCCACGCAAAACTGGCCCGTTCGAACTTCGAGGATGACGAGTAACCGGATAGGCTTTGACAAAGCGGCCGGTCGGCCGCCTTTTCTTTTTTTTGTAGAAAGGTCATTTTTGATCTGTTATAATTTGAATAACGGAATTTAATATGAATAACTGAATGTTTCGCGATGGCGAAGGAGGTGCCGTTTGTGCTGTTTGGTTTCCTGGAGGAGCAAAAGCGGCTGGAGGTGCAGGAGCATCTGGCCAGTTTCCTCAAGTGGGTGTACGAAAACAATCCGGATTTCCAGACGACGCTCGCCCGCGAGGAACTGACCACCTGCTGGCTGCACGAGTTCCAGCATCCCCGGTGGATGGAGGAGTTGATCGAAGCGGGCAATCTGGAATTTATTGCCCACGTCAACGAGTACCTGGAAGAAAACTGCGAATATGCCCACATCCTCAGCATGACCATCCAGCCGGAATTCAAACCCGACCCGGCTCCCCAACCCCAATCCAAGCCACGCTGGCAGGACGAACCCATCAGCCCAAAACAGTACAACCTGCTGGCGGATCTTGCCCCCAAATACGGGCGAAAGGTCAATCTCAAGGAACTCACAAAGGGCCAGGCTTCCGCGCTCATCTCCGAACTCCTGGAACTGGAGAGGGCACAGAAGCAGACCAAATCTGCGATAAGGAAGGTGGCAACATGAAATGAAGATCAAAACCTCCAAGCGGGCGCTTCTTCCGTTCGTTGAGCCGATTTCCGTCCCGAAGGATACGGAAGACCCGGTGGTGACCGTAACGGCCAAAAACGGCGAGGTGTCGGCGACGATCACGCACCCGCAGTTCACTCTCTCCTTCCCGGTAGAAGCCGAAATCGAACGGGAAGGAATCGCTTCCTGGCCGTTTTCGGATTTCCGGAAGGCCCTGCTCCAGACGAAGGTGAGGACGCCTTTGGAACTTCGGAATGGCCGGATCGTCCAGGAGCGGGAATTCCTGCTGCCGGCAGCCGACCCCTACCCCGCCCTTTCGGGAACCATGTTCCCGGACATCACGCTCCGGACCAAAACGCTGGCGCCGCTGTTTGCACCGCTGGGGCTGTTTCCGCAGAAAGACCCCTTGCGTCCGTGGCGCAATCAAATCCGCTTCGAGAAGCGGGGCGACGGGCTTCGCTTCGTGCAATGCAACGGTGTCCATTTGGCTTCGCTGTATATCGGCGGCGACTTTGCATCTTGTGTCGAGGAAAGCGGCGTCATGACGCCGTTTGCCGTCTCAGTGCTGGAACGCTTGCTTGCGCAGTTTCCATCCGCCATTCTGGAGGAAAACGACGGCGTCTTGGGTTTCCTGGGCCCAAAGGGTAAAAAGGAACTTTTGATCCGCTTCTCTCCGATCGGCCCCGATTTTCCGCGCATCGAAATTCCGAATCTTCCGGCAGTCAGCCAATTTCACCTAAACCCGGTCGGGAAGGAGCCATTCGAAAAGGCGCTGCTGGAACGCATGCGCGAATACCGCGACCGGCACCTTTTGGAGTATCCGGACCTTCTGCTGCGCTTTGGCGTCCGGCCCGGAAGCGGCGGCGAATATACCGTCACCGCGCAACTGGGCCATGAAGGGGCACCTTGGGAAAGCGTCCTGGAAACCACTTCTCCGTTTCTGCACGGCGCGCCGCCGGCGGGACTCGTCCTGCCGGCGCATGACACGGTGAAGGCGCTGGAAGCCTTCGAAACGCTTACCGCCTTCAAATGGACAGAGCGGGGCGTGTTGCTGGAGTCGGTTGATTTTGAAGACGGCGTCCGCCATGCCGCGGTCTTTTTGCACGGCATGACCGCGTGAAAAAAGGAAGACCATTCCGGTCTTCCTTTTTTTATTCTTCTTCGATGGAAATCCGAACGATGTCGTCCATCGGAATCCATTCCGCCTCTTCCCATGTGTCCGGCGCACCTTCCGCGTTCAGCGCGACTTTCAGCCGCCGCGCATAAGGGTCCACCCGCCGGATGCGCCCCCGCACCAGACGGTTTTCCCATTCGCCGAACACTTCGATCTCCACCGGTTTTCCGAGCGCATATGCCTCCCCGATCGCCCGGGAAAGTTCCTCCAGCATTTGTTCGTCCATCACCGGCTTCGTTTTCCGGTTCTGCTCCCGGCGATGCCGCAGAATGGCCTTCTTGTGCTCCGGCAGGATGATCCGGCTTCCTTCCCAAAGCAGGTTCGAACCAGGCGTCAGTTTGTTCACGGCTCCCCCCCCTTTCAAAACAGAACACACGTTCTTATTATACCCTGCCGGCGGCAAAAGTGTCCCACTCAGTTCTTCTTAAATTAGGGGGGAGGGCTTCCCAGCGAAGCCAAAACAAAAGCCCTGCCATGAGAAGCAGGGCATAAGGGGAGGGAGGACTCAAGCGTCCTCTTCCTTCGTTTGGATTTCGTTCCTCCAGCCCGGACTGGCGAAATCCAGCCATGCGGCGAGGCCGAACAGGTCCGGCCCCGCCTCTTCGATTCCGATTTTGGCGAGATCGCGGATCTCGCGGCCGGCGGGAGCGCCTTTCACGCCGCCCCCTCCCTGCCGCGAAGCAAGGTTTCCCGAAGGGAGATGAAGTAGCGGCAGTTTTCCATCGCCGCCTCACGCACCGCACCCTCCGGGGCGGATTCGGCCATCGAGGACCATTTTTCGATTTGTTCCTCGATTTTTCCCAGCGCAATGTGGTCGTGCATTGCTTCGTCTTCGTTGTACAACTCCTTCATCGCGCGGGGAACAAGGCCGATCCGCTCGTAGTCCTCCTTCGTCAGGGGAGGCTGCCGCAGCGGCCGGAAAGCCGCCCGCTTCAGCCCGAACTCCTCTTCCAGGCGCCTTACGGCTTCCCCGATCGAAAGGTCATGGAGCCACGCGTAGAAGTCGAGGGCAGACCCCTTCGCTCCGCACCCGTAGCAGATGTACCGGTTCGATTCGGGGTACACGTGAAAGGACGGCGTCCGTTCGGAGTGGAACGGGCAAAGGCCGCTGTGGGACTTCCCTGACCTCCGAAGGCGCGTGACGCGCCCGGCCAACTCCACGATGTCGAGCCGCTCCTTGATTTCGGGGATGTTGGAGTGCATCAGGCGAGCACCCCCTGGAGCGCCGGCTCTTTCGGCAAGGCATCATCCAGTTCGCCCGAAGGCACAGCCTTGAGCACAAACGGCGGGCAGAGCCGGACAATGTCCACGCCGGTGAGCAGCAGGGCCACGCACCCCCGCTCGCGGACAACGAGGAGGACAGTGTCCTCCTCCCGGACAATCGCGACCTCGTCCCCGGTTGCGCACACTCCCCTTCCGCACAGTTCAACGTGTACCGTTCCGTGTTGAACGGTAAGGCGTGCCGTGCCGAGGTGGCTCCGTGCCACCAGTTCCATTTGCATCGCACATTCCCCCCCTCAAAACAACCTCCTGACCCCCGTGTGTTGAGGCCAGGAATAAGGGGGAGGATGGAGGGATTACTGCCTCGCATCCAGCAACACAAATGCAATCGCAATGCAGAACGGGATCTGATCATAGATCGGTCGGCCGTTTTCATCGTATACAACGGGAACCTGGTGTTTCCCCGACTCGTAACTGATTAATTCCCGAGTTTCGTCATCCAATCCGAATAGGTCGAATGTGATGTTCCAGTATTTGTCGGTCACTGTCCCCCGGGCTTCCATCTCGTTGCGCATAATGGGAAGCCCGTAACGTCTCGGATCTGTCCTGTTTACGAAGAAAGCGTAAAATTCCAGATTGCTGCTGTCTCCGTATTTGATGGTGCGCAAGTAGGTCTGTTCAATGTGGAATTCCAACTCTTCCGGTTCCTCATAGGTCCACAGGTCGTAACGCTGGATGAGTCCTTTCCCAAAAAGGGGATCGTACTGATACCAATACTCCTTGACCTGCGGCGTATAGATGTCGATCCGATTGGTTTTGGCATCCCATTTCACGTGGGCATCCAGCGTTTCGCTGACGAACCGCAAAGGAACCATCGTGCGGCTGTTCATGACCTGGGCCGGCACGTCCAGCGCGATGTCTTCATCACGCGAGTTCTCCGGCCGTTCCCGCACGTCGGATACGAGATGGGCCGTGTTCTTGCCGATCGTCAGCGTGATCGTTTTGTCGCCCAGGAAACCCGCGTAGGTTTCGTCCGGCCTGAAAGCCGTTACCGTCTGGGTGACTTGATCCCATTTCACTTCCGCCCCGAGCGCCTCGAAGATGGCGCGCATCGGCACGAGCGTCCGGCCGTTCTGGATGACCGGAGGCTGGTCGGCAAAGTCCAGTTTTTCCCCGTCGATATAGACCGTCGGGGTCGGGGTTTGCGGCGCGGCGGCCGAAGCAGCCCCCCCAAACGCCAGAGTCAGAATGATCGTGAAGAAAAGCAAAGACACCTTCTTCATCTTGAACCCTCCTTGTTAAATTTATTGGAAAATAACAGGCCGGAAGTCATCAGAATGGTCTGGCAAAGGCTGAGAATAGCATCAACCAGTCTTTCTTCGTGACGGATGACGGCCAACAATTCGCCGCGGCGGAAAAGCAGATGGCAGTTTTTTTATGTTCTCGAACAAGGCGTTCATCTCCTTCATGGCGGCATAAAGAGACCCGAAGAGGGCCTCTGTTATTTCGACAGTTTTTTGATGACCGGCTTCTCCAGCGTGATCTGCGGAAGCGCTGCCGGTTTTTTGACTTCCGGCTGGTCGATGGGCGCGTACGCGCTCAGGACCTGCGCGCTGCTGACCGGATGGCGGACGATTTCTTTGGATTTCACATCCAGAACGATCTGTGAGGAGAATGATTTCTTGACTTCCCCTTTCGGCCCTTTCACCGTAAAGGTTCCGTCCGCTTTCCCATGCACCTGCTTGCCGTCCGACGTGTAGACCGCGTCCTTGATCACGCCCTCGATTTTCACTTCCAGCGTTTTCCCCATGTAGGACACGGTGGAAGTGCCGGTGAATTTTGTGCCGCTCACCTTGAGCGTACTGCCGCCGGCCTTGTAGGTGCCGTCAAATTTGCTCGCCGCTTTCAGTTGCTTGTCCGTTTGTTGCTTGACAAAGGCGTCGCTTACGGTCTTTTGGGCCTGTTTGACGTTAGCGTCAATCGAAGCGAAGTTTTGCTTCATGCCCGCCATCGACTGCTGGGCCTGTTTCACCCATGCGGGCTGCGGCGGGAGTTTGCTGGCCGGCGAGGCCGCCATGGCGGTTCCGGACGCTCCGAATATGACAGCCGCGGCGGTCAGGGCCGCGACGGGAACTTTCCACTTCAAGGTCTTCCCCCCTTTTTATGAAAATCCCGCCCGAGGCGGGAATAAGAGGGAGAGAGAAAAGGCTGCCAAGCAACCGGCCCTTTCGGGCCATAAAGGGGGGGAGAGTTTTCCGTTGTTGGGATGTGGGCGCCGAAACAACAATCCGGTCGGCACACCCGAACTCTCTCGCCTGCTTCTTCGCGCGGATGGTCGTCGCGCGAAATCCGCAACCTGCCTTTTCCGGTGGTTGAGTCCGGCTGTTCCTGATTTCGGGCGCGAAAACAAGACAGGAAATCAGAAACAGGAGCAGATCGGGAATCCCGGTCGTCGAACACGCTTAAAAATGACATAACAGCAAGGCACTCCACAGCGCCTTGCCGTCATAACGCGGCATTTCTGCCGCTTGAGGGGGAATGTGTGATGCGGGGGGGCAAGCCGACCGGTACTGAGTGACCAACTTTTCCCGGGAGGCTTTCCCCTGGAACGGCCGGCGGCTACTGAGTGACCAACTTTTCGCCGGCGGCCGCCCTTTCGGCCGGTACGGGTCACCACTCCGTCCGGCTTTTCCGCGCCTTTCGCGAAAGGCCTGGAGGCGCCCTGGTGAGGGGGCCTCGCTGTTTTTATTTTACAGCGGCCACGCGGCTTTGTCAATGAATAACGTTATTCCAAAGGAATATTTGAATCTTTTAGGCATTTTGTATTAAAATAAGGGCAGACAAACTTCCGTAACGGGATTATGCGATGGCGAAGGAGGATGAGGAAGATGATTGACCACGTTGCGAACAACGTGATCAAGCAGGTCAACCACCTGCTTGAAAAGTATCAGTCGCTTTCCCTTCTCAAGCAAAAGGTGCTGGAAGAGATTCCGGCTCTGGAGGAGCGGATTGCAGAGCGCCTTGAGGGCAGCATTGTGTACAAAAAGATTTGTTGCCACAAGGCCGGCTGCCGGACGTGCGGCGGGACGGAAAACGCGCATGGACCGTATCCCCACCTGCAATGGCGGGATGAACGGGGAGTCCTCAAAACCCGCTACATCTCCCGGAAAAACCTCCCCTATTTCCGGGAGCAGTTGGAATTGTCCCGGAAACTGGCCCGCGACTTCCGGTTGCTTTCCCGCATCCAGGACCGCCAATCCCGAATTCTTCGAACCCTGGAGAATGTAAACTATCAACTCCAGGGAAAAGAAGTGAACCGGGATGTTCGGGCGTCCTGACAGCATATTTTTCTGCAAACCCGCCCAATCGGCGGGAATTTTGTTTTTTCGAAAATTGAAATTGTTACGATATTCTGTTATTATTACGTTAGACTAAAATCTTTCGCGAAGGGGAAGGTATATGAAGGTAATCAATCTTACTCCCCACGACATTGTGGTTGTGGGGGATGACGGCACTGAGATTCGGCGTTACCCGGCCAGCGGCCAGGTGGCCCGTGTCGGCTCCAGGGTGGAAATCGTGGGTGAACTCGATGGAGTTCCCGTCGCGAAACACCAGTACGGAGAAGTCGAAGGGCTGCCGGCTCCGGAACCGGGCACTGTCTACCTCGTATCACTCGTGGTCGGCCAGGCTCTGGCCGGCACCCGCGACGACCTTTACGGTCCCGACACCTCCCCTGCGGGGGCGGTGCGGGATTCCGAAGGCAAGATCATTGGAACCAAACGATTGGTGAAATACTGATCGTTTGGGTTCCGGCCTTCGAACTTTCCCACCGCTTTCCCGCGGGCCGTTCAACCGGCGGCCTTGCGGTTTACACCAACACACCCCCGCCGCACCAGCGGGGGTGAATCATGAAAAAACCGAGGGTGATTATTTATGAACGAAAAAAACCAACAACAACAAAAACAACAACAACCGCAAGTCACTTTGATCTTCACCCGCATGTACAATGAGGCCGACGAACCGCTGTGCACCTGCGGCAGCGGTGAGCCGTGGTATCGCTGCCAGGGCCATCCGGAATACGGATGGGATTACTGTGGATGAGCCTTTCCGGCGGTCCGCACGCGTCTTCACCAGCGCTGCGCCGCCGGGGAGGCTCAAATATTATCGCCAGCCCGCTCAAGGCGGTGTTATTTTTGGCGCAAAGCACTGGAAAACGAATATCGTAATCTTTTATAATTATCGTAACAGAATGCAGATGGAGCCGGTTGCATTGGGGGAACAGAAAGGAGTTCCCCCTTGCTGAGTTCCCCGAAACAACTTCCTCCTCTTCCGTTTCGGCCGCTCATCATCCACAACGATCTGGACGGACTGCTCTCATACCTGTTTCTCCGTGAAAAGGGCTACGAATTGGCTGGAGTTTATGACCTCGAAACGTTGTACATGAAGCCAGGCGTCCGTCCCGCGGACTGTCTTGCGGTCGATCTCGACATCTCACATCCCCTGATTCCCTCGATTGGCCACCATTTCCTTCTGTTCTCCGCTGAATCCCATATCAACATGAATATGCTGTTCGGCGTCAGCGCGCCGGAAAATGTCTCGGAGCGGATGAAACGCGCTTTTGTGTCAAAATGTCCCGTTCCGACCGCTTTGTTTCTCCATTGGCTGACCGGAACCCCCCTTCCGGCCGACCCTCTTCGCCAGGCCTGGCTGGTGTACGCGGACTCGCTTCACGAATCCTACCGCAAATACGCGCCCAACGTCACCAGATGGCTTCTGGCCATGGGCTATGGCGAAATCCTCCATCGCCTTTCCAGCGATACGTATGCTCCCCACTTCCGGCACATCGTGGATGTGCTGTCCAAGTTCGGTTTTTCTCCCACCACCCAAAAACCGTTCCCCCAATGCAGGTTTTCTCCTTCCCGGCTGCCATCGCTTCTTCCTTTTCTGCAGGTTCTGGCACGCGAAATGGGCTTTCGTTCCGTTGACAACTTGCCCCCCGTGCAGCCGCGCCTCCAGGGAGCGCGATACTCCCTGCGCTTTCACCCGGGCGTTTTTGAGGCGCTTGGCCGGAAGTTCCGGGAATGGGAACTTTTGAGCCACAGCCTGGTGTACCACGACCAGGTGGAAGTGACGCTGCTGGTTCCCCTTTCCGAACAGTCTGATCCGGTTCTCTGGAACGCGGTCAGGACCTGCCTTTCCTTGCCAAAATCCGAGAAAAGCCCGGCGTGATGCCGGGCTTTCCAAAGGAGGGTCCTTATTGAGCCAGCCGACCAAGCCGGTGATCAAGAACCACCTTTATGGACGCGAAAACTGGGAACGGGAAACCCGGGAAATCTGTCAGGTCATCCGCAACAGGGTGCGCGTCAATTTTACCACGCACTTCTGGAGCCAACTCGAAAAAAGGGGCCTGACGGTTGGCGAAGTGTATTCCATCTTCAAGAACGGTACGGCCGAGATTATCCAGGGGCATCAGAAGGGCACTTACGCCCTGAACGGCGGAAAACTCAACGAGGACGAAATCCGCGTGTTCTACGGCGTCACCAATACGGGCAAGGTCATCCATGTCGTCGTGGCCCTGAGCGGCAAGAAGCGCTTCAAGTTCGTGACGGTTTACATCCCGAATCTTTATATCTTCAAACCCGATCTCAAGACCTTGCGTCCCGAATGGGCCTTCAAGGAGATCAAGGAAGCCGCCGATCAGGCCCAGGGTTGAATGCGTCCGGCAATCCTCCTCTTTTTCGTCTTTTATGGGCGACCGGATCGGCGCCCGCCAGGCGCCGGGTGTGTCCGCCCGACGGGCAACCGGCCCGCATTTTTGGGAGGGGGATTAGGATGAAAAAGCGAAAGAACCACATGCACGGTTTTGAACATTGGCCGGAGGATTTGCGCCGCGTCTGTTTTGCCGTCCGGCGTGGAGACCGGGTGGTTTTCACCCGCCACTTCCGGGAACAACTTGTCAACCGGGGAATTGCCCTTGGCGAGTTGTTCAGCATTTTCAAGAATGGAACCGCGGAAATCATCCAGGGACACGCCATGGGGACTTACCCCCTCGGCGACGGGAAATTCAACCGTGACCCCTTGCGGGTTGTGTACGGAGTGACCGACACGGGGAAAACGATCCATGTGGTGATCGCCCTGAAAAATCCGCTGCTGTTCGTTACGGTCTACTTCCCGGACCCTGAAATCTTTGAACCGGATCTGAAAACGCTACGCAAGGAGTTCCGGTTCAAGGAGATTTACTGAGCGTTGTTCGCGACGATTTGGCTGACGTGAGGCATTTTTTGCCTCCCCGTTATGGCGTTAAGCCTCGTTTTGCAGAGAATATTGTAATTTTCTGAAACAAACCATTCACAATTCGGGAATCTTGTGTTAAAATCCTCTCGTCATTCATTCAAGAATCCTGATTGGAATCATGCTGGGGGAATGAACATGGGGAATGTTTGTCCGAAGTGCCGCAGGCCCCTTTCGGGCGAGCGGCGCGGAAATGTCTTTTTCCGCCGTGAAAACATTGACGTGACGCTGGCGGATACCCGCTTCCGCGCCTGCGGGCCGTGCGGCATTGCGGTGCTGCCAAGAGGCGTCCGGGCGCTGGCGGAACGGACGCTGAAGGAGAAAAAGCGGATTGGCGGCACACCGTCGCTTTACATACACGTAAGCGAACTGATCGCGCATTGATCCCGGCCCGTGCCGGGTTTTAGGGTTCTTCCCCCACAGACAAAACAGCCGGCCTCGGGCCGGTTTTTTTGTTTCACGGATGCACGCGAAAAAATACGAATAACGTTACATATGTGGTATAATGGAATCATGGATTATTGGATACCACGACGACAAAGGAGTTGAGGAATGCATGTTTGTCCATCTGCACGTTCATTCCGAATTCTCCCTCCAGGATTCGACCCTGCGCATTTTCCGCAGGAACGAAGGGAAGGAGAATCCGGGGAAGGATCCCGGCATGGCCGAGCAGGCCAAGGCGCTGGGCATGACGCATCTGGCGCTGACGGACCACCACGCGCTGTTCGGCGCCTTTCGGTTCGAACAGGCGTGCAAGAAGCACGGCATCGAGCCGATCTTCGGCGTCGATCTTCTGGTGGACGGGCATCCGCTGGTGCTTCTCGCCGAAACCCAGGACGGCTACACCAATCTCGTGAAGTTGTTGTCCTACGCCAACAGCACGGGAAAGGTGAATGGCGTCCCCGGCGTCACGAAGCCTGTCCTGCGGCAATACGCCAGGGGCCTCATCGCCCTTTCCGGAGGAGTGCCCGGCGAAGTCTCCCAGGTGCTCCTTTCCGGAGGCGCAGACGTTGCAGCGTCCATCGTGCATGGTTTCGTGGACATTTTCGGGAAGGACAACTTCTTCCTCGAAATCACGGACCACGGCACGCCGGAGGAAGCGGCGCTGCGGAGTCTCCTTCCGGAACTTTCCCGCCTGACCGGCATTCCGCTCGTGGCGACAAACGACGTACATTACCTGCTTCCTGAACACAACTATGCGCGGGCCGTCATGCGGGAACTGTCCGGTGAAACGCCTCCCTGGGAACGGCACACCCTGTTTTCGGACCAGTTCTACCTCAAAAGCCCGGAGGAGATGGCGGAACTGTTCCGGGATCTGCCGGAGGCCGTTGAAATCACGGGTGAGATCGCCAAACGCTGCGAAGGCGTGCGCATCCCCCGCGAGCGAGCGCTTCCCGAGTTTCCCGTTCCGCCCGGCGAGACCATCGAATCGTACTTCGAGAAGGTCACCTGGGAGGGGTTCTACAAGCGGTTCCCGAACCCTCCGCAGAGGTATGTGGACCAACTCAGGTACGAGATTGACACGGTCAAGCAGATGGGGTTCCCGGACTATTTCCTCATCGTCTGGGACTTCGTGAAGTACGCGAAGGAGAACGGGATCCCGGTCGGTCCGGGCCGCGGGTCGGCTGCCGGGGCGCTTGTGTCGTACAGTCTCGGCATCACGGAACTGGACCCGATCGCAAACAATCTGGTGTTCGAGCGTTTCCTGAACCCGCATCGCGTCTCCATGCCCGACATCGACATCGACTTCTGCTACGAAAAACGGCACCTCATGCTGGAATACGTCACGCAGAAGTACGGGCATGACCATGTGGCGCAGATCGTGACGTTCGGAACGCTCGGCGCCAAGATGGCCATCAAGGACGTCGGCCGCGTTTTGGGGATTCCGTACAAACTTACGGACGAGATGAGCAAGGAACTCGGCGACATCGACTCCCTGGAAGAGGCAAAGCAACTTGCGTACTTCCAGCAGAAACTGGCGACGGATGACCAGGTGAAGACGCTCTTTGAGGTCGGCGAGATCATCGAAGGGCTGCCGCGGCATACGTCCGTCCATGCCGCAGGCGTGGTCATTGCGCGCAAACCCCTTCTGGAGTACGTGCCGCTTCAGGAAGTGGACGGCGTGGTGATCACCCAGTGGGACATGGAAGAGGTGCAGGAGGTCGGTCTCCTCAAGATGGACTTCCTGGGCCTTAAAACCCTCACGGTCATCGAGCGCACGCTGGAATTGGTGCGGCGGACCAAGGGGATCCACCTGCGGATGCAGGACATCCCGCTGGACGATCCCAAAACGTACGAACTACTCCGTTCCGGCAAAACCAGCCGCGTCTTCCAACTTGAATCAGGCGGCATGCAGAAGGTTTTGCGGGAACTTGAGCCGGCGGGCTTCCAGGACGTGTCGGCCGTGCTCGCTCTTTACCGCCCCGGTCCGATGCAGTTCATCCCCCAATACATCGAGGGAAAACGGACCGGCAAATGGAAAGTGCCCCATCCGCTCCTGAAAGACATTCTGGATGAAACGTACGGGATCATCGTCTATCAGGAGCAGATCCAGATGGTGGCGCAGCGGCTGGCCGGTTACTCCCTGGGGGAAGCGGACATCCTCCGCCGGGCCGTATCCAAGAAAAAGGCCGAAATTTTGGCCCAGGAACGGGAAAACTTCGTGAACCGGGCGGTCGCGCAGGGCATCGACGAGCAGGTCGCAAGCGAAGTGTACGACATGATCGTCCTGTTCGCGGACTACGGGTTCAACCGGGCGCACTCCGCGGCGTACGCGGTCATCTCGGTCATGACGGCGTATCTCAAGGCCCACTTCCCGGTCGAATTCATGGCCGCCAACCTGACCGTGGCGATCGGTGATTCGAAGAAACTGGCCTCGATTCTCGGCGAATGCCGGCGGATGGGCATTGACATTTTGCCGCCGGATGTGAGGAAGAGCCAGCCGGCCTTTACGGTCGAAAACGGCGCGATCCGCTACGGCCTCATGGGCGTCCGCGGCATTGGCGAGCCGCTTGCGAAAGCCATCGCGGAAGCCGCACCCCGCGCTTCCACGTTTGAGGAACTTCTGCTTGCGGTTCCTTCTCACCTTTACACCCGGGCCGCGTGGGAAAACCTGATCCACGCCGGCGCCCTGGATGCTTACGGCAACCGCGGCACGCTGCTTGCCCATCTGGGCGCGCTTCTCGACTTCGCGCGCGAGCGGCAGGAGCACCGGAGAAGGCGGCAAATGACCTTTTTCGACCTGGGCGTGATCGGTCCTGCGCCGCTCGTGTACGAACCGGATCCGCCGCATCTGGAACTTCTGAGAGAGGAAAAACGGGTGCTGGAGATCATCCTTTCCGGGCATCCGCTTGATTCCTGCGCCGACCTGGTGAAGCCGGTGGCCACGGCCGGACTGATCGACCTGGACGAATCGTTCGACGGCCAGCAGGTCGTGGTGGCCGGGGTCTTCTCCAACGTGAAGACGATCCTCACCAAGAAAGGGCAGAAAATGGCCTTTGCGGCGCTGGACGACCAGACCGGCGAAGCGGAGGTTGTCATCTTCCCCAAGGCGTACGAAGCGTCGCACAGGCATCTGAAGGTCATGACGCCGGTGTTCGTGTACGGCAAGGTGGAATGGGACCGGAAGGAAGACCGCGCCAAAATCATCTGCGACCGCGTCCGTCCCATTTTGACCGGCCGGCAGGTCATCTACATCACCGTTCGCGACGAAGCCCACCTGGAGCGGCTGAAGAAGGCGGTCTCATCGCAAAACGGCGTCACGAACGTTCTGGTCTACCGGATGGACCAAAAACGCCTGGAGCCGGGCGGCTTTTCCATCCGCCTCAACCAGGACACGCTGGATGTGCTGGCAAGCGAAACGTACGTCCTGGTCTGATCCAAAGCAAAAGGTTCCCTGCCAAAGGGAACCTTTTATTTTCTCCCCCTCTTTTTTCTGGGAAGCGGTTTTTCGGCCCATTCCGGATGGGTTTTCTTGACCAGGCCGACAAAGTTTCGCATGACTTCTTCCAGGAGTTCTGCCCGGCTGTAATCGAGGTGGCTGGCGATGTTATCGAACTCTTCCAGAAGCGGCGTGTAAATTTCCGTCGTGATCCGCGTGTGCGTGACGGCCTTTGGCTGCTTTTTCTGTTTGGGCTGGATCGGAAACGGAATGGTTCCGGCCTGGCTGTCTTCGTCCTGGGGTTGGGCCGTCACCGGCTGCACAGCGGGATCCGGAGTTTGGGTTTCCCGTTCTGCCTGGATCGACGCCTCTTCCCCACGCTGTTTCGATTCCTGCGCTTCCCGATGGGGAAGCGATTTTTCCTGATCCAGTGTCTGGGCCGGTTCGAGCATCATGCGCAAAAGTTCACGCTTGCTTTGTCTGACCGACACGTTCCTTCAACTCCTCCACGAATTGATAGTAATGTTCAAGCCCTTCCCGGTCCGCGGCGTATTGTTCGGTGACGCCAGTGAGGCTGAAATCCTTGATCCGGCTCCGCCGCCGTATGACCGTCTTGAACATGAGATCCCCGTACTGTTCTTTTGCGAGTTCATAGATTGCCTTGTCCGTAGTGCTCCGGGAGTCGCTCATGGTAGCAAGGATTCCCGCCACTTTCAGATCCGGGTGAATGGCAGGCATGTTGTCTACCACGTTGTCGGTGCGAACGAGTTCGATTGATTCCATGAACCGTGGCAGCGCGTCCCAGCAGAACGGTTCCGTCTGCAGGATGACGACCACATAATCGCTGGCCACAAGCGCGTTGAACGTTTGCTCGCCCAGGTTTGGAGGCAGGTCCATCAGGATGTAGTCGTATTCTGCATCCACCTTGTCGAGCGTTTCCTTCAACAGTTTGTACGGGTGCCCGCCACGGTAGGACTTGAACAGGTATCTGGCCAGCGTGATCAACGTGTCTTCCGCCGGAAGAAGATCCAGGTTATCCCCGGCCTTGTAGATGTATTTGCGCGGGTCTTTTTCCATCACCGCTTCCAGGACGCTTTTGCCTTGAAAATCATACACGCTCCGGCGGCTGAGAAAATTCGTCAGATTTCCCTGCGAGTCGAAATCCACAGCCAAAACCTTTGCTTCTTTGGCCAAAAGGTGCGCGACGATTCCACACGTGGTGGTTTTCCCCACGCCCCCTTTTTGGATGCCAAACGAGATTTTGATTGCCATAATGACCTCCTCCGTTCATGCTGGCGCCGCATGCTGACGTCTGATGCGCCAATCTGCCATGCCTTTGTCCTTTATGCGTTCCTCTTGTAAATTAAACATCTCCGCATGAAATTCCTGCTTTCCGTTCATGTTTTCTTCATTCATTTCATGTTTCCGTTTTCATGAAACAAAATATTGTCGCACATGAATTGTGTTTTTTTCTTCTGCATAATCTGCTTGTTGTTTACGTTCATGGGTTATGCTTATGTATTAATTGTATTGTTACCGCCTTCATTATATTTGCATGGTTTTCTGTGCATTGATATGTGTAAATTTGCTTTGGATTTTATGTTATGGCATATTTCATATGCGCATGATTGTTTAATTTTGCGCTGATTTTTTCATTTTGCGTTTTATGTTGATGGTTTATGTTGATGGTTTTATTTGATGCTTACTTTCACCATCATATTTGACCATCATTCGCCGCAAGCGGAACGGGTGGATCAACGGCTTGCAACGGCATATCGTCAACCATACGGCCAGTGAGATCGTGAAATTCGCCAGGGAACACGGGGCCGACGTGATTGTCTTTGAGTATATGAAAATGCCCAAGGGCTTTAACGGGGCGAAACGGTTGCGGTTCAAGTTGCATTACTGGCGCAAACAGGCGATCCAGCGCAGGGTTGAGGAAATGGCCCGTTGCGTCGGCTTGAGGGTGTCCGGGGTGAACGCCAAAAACACCAGCAAACTGGCCTTTGACGGGACAGGGGAAGTGGAACGGAACGGCAAGAAAGATTTGTGCCGTTTCCCAACGGGGAAGGTGTATCACGCCGACCTGAACGCCACGTACAACATAGGGGCAAGGTACTTCTTGAGGGAATACCGCAAATCCATTCCCGAAAGGGAATGGTTGTCAGCGAAGGCGAAAGTTCCTTCGCTGGCATTGAGAACCCGACAGACATTGGCTTCACTGATTAGTCTTTTCACCAGGCCATGCGCCGGTTGGGTGCATAACGCTTGGGGAAACCGTATGTAAGCCAATGGATGCTCCACCCATAACGACAGTTTGGGTGGTGAGGTTCACATCGGCTCGATATATCGTTATAATAGTTGAATGTCGTAATCAATTGTGCTATGATAAACTAAAACGTCCTGTCTGAAATTACCATGATGAGGAAGGTGGTCAAAATGAAGAAGCATGCAATCCTTCTGGTTTCGATATGCCTTGCGTTCCTGCTTGCCGGCTGCGGCGAGAAGGTGGACAATCTCAAGCAAAACGTCGATGAGAAGGTTTCAGTGATCACCGACAAAGAAACGGTGAGCGATGAGGAAAAGGCCAAGGAAGTGGCCAAAAATTTTGCGAAGGATTTGCTGACTTTCAAGGGGAAAACGGAAGAAAATTACTACACTGGTGGGTTGCAATATGTGCACCCGGGATTTCGTGATACAGTTGCCGATGGATTGAAAAATACTTTTTTGCCTTTCCAAGAAATCGTAAAAAATTACGATGGAGAAGAAAATCTCCCTGAAGTGTCGGATGTCATTGTCGATTCCGTTTCCGAAGAGGAATTTGTGAAAGAGGGAAAATCTTATAAATCGTATCGTATGGACCTTACGGTCCGATATAAGGATTCAAAAACAGAATTTGAATCTTTGGTTGTATATGTATCGTACGTGAATAATACTTGGGTAATCACTGGCATTGAACTTTGAGGAACCCCTTATTGGGTTCCTTTTATCTGCCATTACTTTGGTTTGTTTATCCTCATCGGGCCTCTTTATGTGCTGCGCCAGGCAGCACGATTTCAGCGAAACGGAGGCCCGTTTATGAAACGAATGATTCCCCTTTTGTTGGCCTTTCTGATGTTCTTCCAGGCGATCCCGTCCGCATCCGCCGAAGAGCCTCCTGAACCTAATTGGGAGTTGTTTGCCGCCGACTTTGGCTATTTCATCGACTCGGCGTTTTACGGCGGGCCGGACCCCGGAATCCTCAGAAGCACCCTCGTGTACCTGATCCCTGAAGAAGCGCTGAAGGTCAATCGCCTGATCATCGAAAACTACGCGAGCGACCCCAATACGACCTACCAGAATTTCCTTCCGTACCAGGAGCAGGTGCTGTACTGGTACTACGGCAGGTACTTCATCAAGCCGCAGTTGGTTTCGGATGTTTTGCTGTACAAGGATTTGATGCTTCGGCATCCCATTTTCTACGCGCTCGGTTTCCGGAGCGTTTTGACGGACAAGGTGGGGGCGTACAGCGAGATGTATGCGTTTGTGGAGAACACCCTGCATCCGTTCGAACAGTTCTGAAGGCGGGCCTTTCCCGCTTTATTCCCCGCAGGGAGGGGAGATTCCGTAAAGAAGGAGGGTAGGTCATGGCCCTGAAGAAGATCCTTTCCGCCGTTCTTTCGCTTTCCCTGTTGGCAGGAGTGCTTGCCATTGCTCCGGCGACTGATGCGGCAGGAAAGCAGGTTTCCTATCAAAATGAAGGCGGAGTAAGCGGGAGCGCTCAACGGAAGGGAAACACTCTGGTTCTCAACTTTAACGATACTACCAAAGTCACCAAAACAACCAAAACTCCCGGCACGACCAAAACGACAACCAAACCGGCCACGACCAAGAAAGAAGAAAAGGTCGCGCCTGCCGAGAAGGAAACCAATGAACTTGAAGCCGGGCTTGGAATCTGGGGCAAATATTCTTTCAACCGTACCACTGGGATGTCGGTCAAATTGAACGAAGAGGTTGAACTGCCGCCCATGTACGACAATACGCTGAAAGCGTACAAGGGTGATGACGGCAGGATTCACGTGGTGCACGACTACTTTGGAACGATCGTCGATCAGTACGAAAAAACGGGCGAATTTGACTATTCGCTGTTTTTCAGGGCGCAATGGGAAAATTCCAGGTGCATCACGGAATCCCAGCGAATGATCGGCAATTCGTGCTACCAAGAGGTTTTCTCCTTCACGCCTGGTACAAGGAGTTCGGAAGGAACGCCCGCCAAGGTTGAAGTGGATCCGGAATATACGGTCAACTGGCAGGTAACCATTACCAACCAGTCCACCGGAGAATCGAGAATCCAGCATTCCGGCAGTTCCCGCCTGCAAATGACGATCGTCTTTGACAAGGCCGGCAAATACCGGATTGTCGCCGACCCGGTCTCCAACAAGGGCAACGTGAACTGGAACGGCGGCCGGCGCGTCTTCGAGATCGAGATCGAGGAAGATGATATCGGCAAACTGATTCCGTTCCCGTCCGGCGGAAGCCCCGGCACGAACACGGTTGGCAAAGACGTGTTCCTGTCCGGCGGCGGCGCGGTAAAAGGGAACAACTACAACAAAGACAACGCCAGCAATTCGGGCACCGGAGACCGCGACTGGTCCTGGCGTTCCAACGGCGTTCGCATCAAGGAGGTCAGCCGGTAAGGCTGGCCTTCCCGGCCGCCGGGGTTGCATGTTGACAGGTAATGAATATCGTAATTATACTTGATTTTCGTTGCATATTGTGCATAGAATCATAGTTGACCAGTTGGTGGGGCGGGTTATCCCCGGTTCGCCGGGGGATTGCCGAATGACCATCAAACCATCCAAAGGGGGAATTCAACCGTGTATACGATGCACGTTTCCAAGAACACCGTCCCGAAACAACTGGCCGGCGCGATCTTCAACGCGCTGCAAGAGAACCAAGCGGTCAAACTGGTCGTCATCGGCAACGGGGCGCTCGGCGCTGCCGTGAAGGGCCTCATCGTGGCAAAAGGCTTCTTCTCCCAACGGGGCCAGGAACTTGTCATGGATCCGCACTTTGACAAGGCGCAGGTTCCGGACAAGGGAGAAGTCGTGGCGATCAGCATCATCGCATCCATCGTTCAACGCAAAGAATGATCTGCCGGCGCCGCCGGCTGATTCCCTCGGTGAATCTGGGTAATTCGGAAACTAAAAAGAAAGGGGAGAGCGCAAATGGCGAAAGGCAAACTCAAGAAATTTACAAGCGTCACGCTTGCCGGCGCGCTTGTGTTCGGATCGCTGACGATCAATGCTGGCATGGCTAACGCGCTGTCGTGGACATCCACCCTGGGAAGTGCTCTTGGCTCTGCTCTGGCCAAGTTGACATCGTCAACATCGTCATCGACCAGCAAAACGACGACAAGCACATCCAGTTCGTCCGCTTCCAAGACAACGAGCACGACGTCTTCTTCTTCGACATACAAGTCCACAACGACCACAACGACCACGGCATCAAGCAATCAAAACGCTAAAAATCAACTGACGCAACAACTCAATGCGAATACGACATTTACGACTTCCCAAAAGGTGGACATCCAAAAAGCGATTGACAACGGCACTCTGAAAGGCGCTGGAACGAGTAAAACCACCGTCGAGGCCCAACTGGACCGTCAGGCTACGGCGGCTGAAGCGGCCGCGTTCCTGCTGCGCTCGGTTGGCGTTGATGCGGGTAACGGCTCCAACTTCTACAACGAAATGCAATCCCAACTGAAAAACCTCGGTGTCAACATCGACGCCAAAAAAGAGGTTTCCGCTGCCGACGTGAACAAGATCGCCCAAGCCGTGGCTCAACAGTACGGCACCTCCAACCTGGCAGCGTTCAACTCCAGCGAGGTTGCCAAGTACGCTTCGGACGGCAACATCAGCCGCGGCGAATTGCTGCTTCTGCTGACGACGGAATCGTCTTCCACGCAGACGACGACGCCAACGTCTTCGACTACTTCGTCGTCCTCTCCTATCAAGGGAACGCCGGTTTCGTCTAGCAGCGGCTCTTCTTCCTACTCCTACTCCACGCCTTCTTACTCCTCCAGCAATTACTACAGCAGCAGTGGCAGCAGCAGTTACTACAGCAGCAGCAGTGGCAGCAGCAGTTACTACAGCAGCAGTAGTTCTTCTTCCTACACGCCGAAGCCTGCCACGGTCGTGATTTCTCCCGCGACCACGCATCTGCAAGACACGCCGACTGAATTCAAGAATAACCCGAACGCAAAAGCGCAAGTGGATCCCAACCGGAAGTACGGTGCGAATGTGATCGAGCAACTGAAGTCGGAGATCTCTTCCGGCAAGACGTCCATCAACTTCGCCGACAAGTACAACAACTGGGCCGCCAAATTGTTCGGCGTGAACAAATGATTGTTTGATCCCCTCTGCGCCTGCGGAGGGGATTTATTTTAATATCGTAATTTAGTTGGAATATCGTTACTTTTTGGGGTATAATCAAATTGCATCATGCATTGGAATTCACAAACCGTTCGGGAGGGTTTCACCGTGTACGATACCAAAAAGGTCATCCTTTTTGTTTTGGCGATCGTGCTTGCCCTCGGAGGGGTTTACATGCTTGTGGCATCCGACTCCCAAAAACCCGCGAACGAACCCGGGCCTGTGGTTGTGGAGGAACCGAATCCTCCCGCGGAAGAGGAAGAAGTTCCGGGCGGGGGAGATACGGGAACGGTCGAAATCACGGAGCCGCCCGCCTACGATGTCGAGGCCGAATTTGCGGAATTGGACCGGCTTCTGGATGAGGGGAATCTGGAGGAGGCCGAGAAAAGGGCCGAACAGATCCTCGTGTACAACCGGTCGGACAGTGCCGTACGGATCAGGGTAGCCGACATTTTCTTCGAAAAACTCGACAACGTGCAACGAGCCATGGAAATCATCGACGAGGGGCTGGACATGAACCGTTTTGATACAGACCTGATGGTTGCAATGGCACACTTCTTCACGTATCAGTCCGATGAAACCCTGTATCCGATCGCACTTGAGATGGTGCGGACAGCCATCCAATTGAAAGAGCAGCGCAAAGAAGAAATTCCGCTTAGATACATGGACATCCTGGCATGGGCTACGGCACTCCAAGTTAACGGGCTGGAAGAAGCCATGCGGATCTACAACGAAATCGTCCAAAATCCCAAATACACCGAATACGACGACCCTGTCATGATGGTGCATATTGGCCTGACGTGCGAAGCCTCAGGCGATTTGGATTGCGCGGAGCAATTCTATAAAGCCATTCTAGAACTGACCGACGAAACGGTCAATGAAGAAGGAAGGCGCCATAAATCCTGGGCGAAACTTCAGGCCGGCATCGCACTCAACCGGGTGTTGGAACTGCGGAACTCCTGACACCCGCCCCCTTCCGGGGTTATTTCCGTTTACCAACTGCAGGGCGACGAAGGAGGGGAGCGCTGTTGAGACGAAAATCCCGAAAACCGCTGATTCTGAAGGCGGTGCGCAAAACGTGGGCGATCCGTCCGGCGGTTCGCGTCCACGGCAGCCGGAAAGGCTACAGCCGCCAGAAATTCAAGCGCTGGGACAGGGAATGGGACGCGCTTTGAGGTTGGGTCTTTCCGGCGTTATGGCCTGTTGACAGGCGGCGCTCGGGTGAAATTCGTTTCACCGCGAGCGTTATTGACCCAGACAAGGAGGTTCTCGTCGGATGTTTTGCCAATCGTGTCACATGAAGCAGACTCCGGAGACGCCGATTATGCTTTACCAGGTTGAGGAGAAACTCCTTTGTTCGCGATGCGTGCAACTCCATAACGTCTGTGTCAGCACGACGGCGGACATTCTGGGAACGCCGCCCGACCGCGTCATCTCCCCGCTGTTCAAGGAACTCTCCTTTCTGCTTCCCCCGCAGTCGATGGCCAACTTTTCCACGTTTTTCGAGCCGGTCAAAAGGCAGATTCTTCTGATTGCAAGAGAGCAGGCGCTGTATGAGCGGGGGAATGCGATCGTCGGCGTCCATTTGAATATTGTCAGGCTGGAAAGTTTCCAGTATCTTGTCTGCCTTTCGGGCACGATCATCTGGAGCGCACGCTGGGAAGAGTCGGTCCGTCAGCAGTCCGCTCCGGTTCCGGTGCCCTACACGCCACAGCCCCAGAAAGAAGAAGAGGAAGACCGCGAACGGGAACGGGAAAAAGAAGAGGAGCGCCCGGTTGCCGGGAAATATCCGGACGTCGGCGGAAACGGGCAGATGAACCGGTTCAAGAAACTGGTCGGAAACCAATAACCCAAGGGGAATCCCTTGGGGTTTTTCTTGAATCCGGAATATGTATACAGTTATAATTTTAGTATAGCGTAATGTTTTTATGCGAAGAAGAAGGAGGCGATTTTTAATGCAGGCGCAAACGACTGCCATTCAACTCCTTGGCCGTCTTCACGAGATCGCCAAGGAGAAGGAAGCGAAAAAGGCCGCGGTTGCGGAAATTCTGAAGCAGGCCGACGGCCTGAAGGGGGAACTCAAGGAACTGGAAGAGGAGGAGGCCCAGATCCGGAAGGCGCTGGAGGAGGAAGCGCTGAAGACTTCCGGAAGGAAACTGTCCTATCCCGGATTGGGCAGCGTGTCGGTGACCCAGAAGGAAGTCTGGGAAATCACCGGCATGGAGGAGGCGCGGGCCATCGTGCAGGAAAACCCCGCGTTCTTCTCCGCGCAGCGCATTGAGGTGAACCCGGAAGAATTCATCCGGGTTGCGCTGGAAATCTTCGAGCGGACGGGGGACCTTGTGACCTGTCTGCAGAAAGTCACCAAAACGTCCACCAGGGTAACCCTGGCCAAACTGGAAGAGGAGGCGAAAAAGGCCTCCGCATGATCCCCGGCAACCGCCGGGGATTTTTCTTTTTGGCGAACGCCATCAGGCAAAGTCTGAGGCGGGCGCCCTTCAGGGAGGATGAAAGTTTTTGCAAAAACCCTTGACACAAGATCTTGTGTCCGTTTATATTTAGAAGCACAAAATATGAATACCGTTACTTTGGTCGAAGGGAGGAATCGGCCGAGAAAAGAATCACGAGTGAGGTGAACCATCATGTTTGAACTTCTGAGAAAAAACAAGCCGATTCACCTGCAGCCAGGCGAGAACGCGGATGAGGCGCTGAAAAGGGCCATTCGTCTTGCGCAAATTCGCGAGATCGCGATGGGGTTTTCCATGCTGATTGCTTCCGCGCTTGCGGTTATCGCCACGGCTCTGGTTTTCCATACACAAAAATTCACGCCGTTTATCCAGGTGCTGGTTGCACTGGTGGTGCTGCTTTTGCTTTTCCTTGCCGCACTTTCGGCCTGGAAACCCAAATACAAGGGAAACCCCGTCAGCATCGGCGGCGTCTATCACCCTTACAGGAAGAAGAAATGAGCGAGGCCCCCGGATGTTTCCGGGGGTTTTGTTGTTGGGGAAACTTTCGGTTTGACACGGAGGCGCACAAAACGTAAACTGAATATAGGAATTTTTCAAGAATATCATCTCTTATTCGACATGGAAGGAGCATTCGTATGGCACAGATGATTGCGGCTCCGAAATGGACTCTCATTCCTGAACCCGACCCGCATTTCCAGGCGTCCCTTGCGCAACAACTCGCCCTTCTCGGCGTTTCGGTTCACCCGCTTGTTCTGAAACATCTTGCTTCGCTGGGGTTTTCGGTTCCGGAGACAATCCGTTTTCTGGAGCCGAAGAAAGAGCATTGCCATTCACCCTGGCTTCTGAAAGGCATACAGGAGGCGGTGGAACTCCTGGAGGACGCGGTCGTCCGCGGACGCCGCATCACCGTCGTCGGCGACTACGACGTGGACGGGGTGGGTGCGACGCAGATCGCGTACAAGGCCCTGGAGCGGCTTGGCGCGAACGCGGACTGCTACATCCCGCACCGCAAGCATGAAGGGTACGGCATTCGGTCGTCCGTGGTCGAACGGCTGAGGGACCGCGGCACCGAAGTGATCCTTACGGTGGACAACGGGATCGCGGCTGCAAACGCCATCGCGCTCGCCAAGTCGTACGGGATGACGGTGATCCTGACCGACCACCATACGCCGCCGGAAGTGCTGCCTGCGGCGGACGTCATCGTCAACCCGCATCAGCCGGGATGTCCCTATCCGTTCAAGGGCATCTGCGGCGGGGTGGTGGCGTACAAACTGGTCCAGGCCCTGTTCGAGTACATGGGGCTGGATCCGGAGGAGGTCGAGGAATTCGACGAGACGGCAGCACTCTGCACGGTGGCCGACGTGATGCCGCTTCTGGACGAGAACCGGGTATTCGTCGTCGAGGGCCTGAAGCGGATGCGGGAAAACCCGTCCCTCGGGATCGCCGCGCTGCTGAAATGCCTGGGGATTGATAAGAGACGGGTGAACGAGGGTGACATCGGCTTTTACCTTGCCCCGTGCCTCAACGCCCCGGGCCGTCTGGATTCGGCGGAAACGGCGCTGCAACTTTTGCTCGCCGAAACGCCGCTGGAGGCGGCGGTCGTCGCCAACACGTGCGTAGCCTACAACACCCGGCGCCAGGAACTCGTCGAAAGGGCGCTGGCAGAGGCGCAGCCGCTCATCCGCCCGCAAGATGGCGTGCAGGTCCTTCTGCTGGACGCGGAGGAAGGCATCACCGGGGTGCTCGCCGGCCAACTGAAGGAGGCGCTGAATGCGCCGGCGATCGTCTTCACGGAAGCCGAAAGCAGCGCGGGTCGCAAAGTCCTGAAGGGATCCGGGCGCAGCATTCCGGGCTTTTCGCTGTTTGACTGCCTACTGGAGATTTACACGCAGCACCCGGAATGGTTTGTCACCTGGGGCGGGCACGCCGGCGCCGCCGGGGTGTCTATCTACGCGGAGCATCTTGACGCGTTCCGCGAGGCGGTCAACCGGGTGTTCGCGGCAGCCGACATTCCCGAACAGGCTGTCTTTTACCTGGGCGAGGTCGAGGAGCACGAACTGGATGTTCTGAGCCGGCAGTTCGAATGCCTGGCGCCCTTCGGGCATGGCCACCCGCGGCCGCACCTTCTGCTGCGGGCCGTGGTCATGGACAAGCAGGTATTCGGGCAAAAGCAGAACCATCTGCGCCTTTACACCGAAGGAGGATCGGAACTGACCATGTTCCGCGGCGCCGGTGTCATGGTTGAACTCGGCAAACCGGCAGAGGTGTTTCTTACCGTCGGGCGCACGCATTTTGCCGGCCGGGACCGCCTGGAATTGCTGGTGTCGGATATTTTCCAATGACGCGACGACGAAGGGGAGGAATGGGAGAAATGGAGCAACAGGTTGAGATCAGCGCAAGACCGTTTGACTGGAGGAAGGTGTCGCTGCGGGTTTTCCGGAAGGATCGGAGCGACATGCACATCCACGTTTTGGATCTGGACGGCGACATGACGCTCACCAACGCCGCGGATCCCGAATTTTTCGGGAGATTGGCGAAGGAACTGACCTCCATGCAGCCGATCCTGCCGGAAGTGGTCACGTGGTTTCTGTACCACACGGACGGGTATGTATCGTCCTATTACGGAGGAAACGACTTCCGGCACGTGCCGCTGGAGGACCCGCGGCTTCATGCGCCGTTTGTCGAGGTCATGCGCCGCCGCCGCGAGACGCGGTAAAAAGGCGGAAGGGAATTCCCTTCCGCTTTATGCCTGGAGGGGGTTTGCATGGACTGGAAAGAGCAACTGGCCATGGTGAAAGACGTGCTTTTTCCCGATGCGGAGTCTCCGTGCGCTGCAGACACCGCGGCCGCTTCCGCGCCGGCCGGACACCGTTTCGAGCGGCACTTGCGCGGCGGATGGGTGCCGGACTGGCAACTGTACATCCCGGAGACGATCGTCCGCTCGCTGGATCTTTGTCACGGGGACTTAATCGGTCGCGACGAATCCGGCCGGATTTTTGTGGTGGAACGGAAAGGGGAATCCATCCCGCGGGTTGAAGTCAGGTTCGGAATACTGGAAGGCGTTGGCGAAGACTGGGTGGTCCGGTCGTTTGTAAGCCCGGTTGGGGGCAAAATCCTGCCGCTTTATCATGGCGGCCCGCCGGCGCCTGAAGAAGCCCCACTGGGTGGTCGAGAGCATGGGCATCAAGTCCGTGTTTCTGGGGGTTTCGTCTGCGCTGGGGCAGGAGGTTTGCCGTTTTGCTTGATTGGACGGGTTTTTGTCTGCTAAAATTTGAATATCGGAATCATTTTGGAATACCGTATCCGACAATGAAGGAGGGAAAAGACATGATTTGCCCTTCGTGCAAAAAGGGCGAGTTGCGCCTGGCGGTCGGGAAACTGGTCTGCAACCGGTTTCCGGTTTGCCGGCACACCGAAGCGGCGCCGGCAGGGTCGTCCGCGGCGGGGTTGACTTACGTGGTCGTGGACTACGAGACGACAGGCACCTCCAACAGCGCCAAGATCATCGAGATCGGCGCGGCGAAGGTTCGGGATGGCGTCATCGTGGACGAATTCAGCACGTTCGTCAATCCCGAAATGTACATTTCGCCCATCATCACCGAGATCACCGGCATCACCAATGCCGATCTGATGGGCAAGCCCACAGAGCGGGAAGTTTTTCCGAAATTCATGGCGTGGCTGGAGGATGTGGACCTGTTTGTGGCCCACAACCTCCCGTTTGAGGCCCGGATGACGAAGGAGACGTGCAAGCGCCTGGGGATTCCGAATTTCCAGGGGAACGGGATTTGCACGCTGGCGCTGGCGCGCAAGGTCTTGCCCGGACAGAGCCACAGACTGGGGGACCTGTGCGCATACTTCGGAATTCCGCTTTCCAACGCGCACCGGGCGATTTACGACGTGCGGGCGACGGTGAGACTGGCGGAAATCCTCATGAAGAACGACCAGTTCTCGCCGAGGCCTTTCTCGGAATTTTGCAAAGGATAACAACCTCGCTGAACTTCAGCGGGGTAATTTTTTTATGGCCAAAAATATGGGGTCATAACTTTTTTCGTTTTGGCGTATGCTTCGTAATAAAGCGGTTTATTTGCCTGTTTTTCCACAATATCATGTGGATAACTGCAACATATGAACATTTTTTCGTTGCATGATTATTATTCTCTTATCTGTTTAAAACTGATTGATAGAAACCTGATTAATTGTTTAGGCCGTAAAAAACCCTTGACCGGCGCGGGTTTTGCGCCCTGAAGGCCAAACATATGGGGCGAATGGCCAAAGATAAGGGGCGGATGGCCAAAAATAAGGGGTGAATGGCCAAACAGAAGGGGTCAAAAGCCAAAAATAAGGGGCTTGAAGGCCAAAAAAATGGGGCGAGCCGTTTGAAAGGCCAAAAATAGAGGGTGAAAGGCCAAAAAAAAGGGGCGGAAATGGAAAATATTGGGCCGTTTTTTACCGGAAAGGCCAAAGAAAAGGGGTGAAGCGGGGGTTTTGACGCCGTTTCACCCCATATTTTTGTCCTTGGAGAGGTGAGCGGGGCAGAACGCCCCATATTTTTGGCCATTGCCATGCCCCATTTTTTTGGTCATTGGCTGCGGGCGTGTGAATCGACCCCTTATTTTTGGTCTTTCGTTTGGGTGACCCCATTTTTTTGGCCTTTGGAGTGAGTGACCCCATATTTTTGGCCTTTGGAGGAAATGTCGAGCCAAAGCGGAAATTGTGATATAGTAGAGGCGGGAGAGAGGGGGGGAGAATGGCATGGCGTCCTCCACGAAAAAACCGGCAGATTACGTTATTGAGGAAGACGGGCAGTTGTCTCTGAAAATCGAGGAGACGCCCGCGGAGATCAAGGATTATTACTGGGTTACCCAATCCAATGAGTTCATCAACCTGCGGCACAATCTCGACCTGATGGAGCGGCGCATCATTTTTTCCCTCGCCGCATTGGTCCAGCCGGATGATGAAGAATTCAAGACGTATACCATCCACGTGAAGGATTTGGCGGACCTGTTGGGTTACAAGGGCAAATCCCTTTACGAACGGGTGGAGAAAACGATCGACCAGTTGCAATCGAAGCAACTGGTGTTTGAAAACGACAAAATTCTGCAAAAAATTACCTGGATTCAGTCGGCAACCTACATGAAGGGCGAGGGCCGGGTGCGGATCAAGTTGTCGGAGGATTTGGCGCCGTATTTCCGGAACTTATCCAACCGTTTTACCCGGTACCGTCTCAAGTACGTGTTCAAACTGCAATCCGTCTACTCCTGGCGGATGTATGAACTGCTGAAAGAGCGGGAGTTTCGGAAAGAGCGCATTTTGACGGTGCAGGAACTCCGGGACAAACTGGAGATTCCTCCGGGCAAATACAAGGGGAACAAGCATTTGCGGATCCTGATTGACCTGACGCAGAAAGAGATTGAGGAAAAAACGGACATCCGGTTTACATATGATGTGTACAAGCGCAGGGGCCGCGCGATCGAATCGTTTATCTTTCGCATCGAAGAAAACAGGAAAAACGCGTTGTTGGAGAAGGAAGCGATCAGCCACGACGCAGAGAAGTTGCTGACAATGCTGGCCAAGTACGGCATTCACCGAAAAAAGGCGCTCCAGTTGGCCACCAGGTATCATCCGTTCTACATAGAAGACAACGTTCGGTACGTCCTTGGGACGGTGCCGGAAAAAAACATACGGAATTTATCGGGGTATATCATCAAGGCCATTGAGAACAATTATGCCGGGTCCAGTTATGACAAACCTTACGATGACGCGCTCTTCGGCATGGAGTTGCACCACGTGCACGAGGAACTGGAAGAACTAACCAAGACGGACATTGAAACCCTGAAAAAGGTCGTGAATACCTACCAAAACCTTCTGCTTAGGGGGAACATCAAATCCGCCGATCAGATTGATCGGATCGGCCGGGAACGGGAACAAACGCTGCTTAAAACGCTGGACACCATCCAGGAGCGCAGAAAAAGGCAGAACAAGCCTCCGCTGCTTCTTGAGGATCTTCAGGACCCGCTGCTTCGGAACATTTACGAAAAGTGGGAACAGTTGCAGGTTGAAAAAGAAAATGTTTCGTGACGGGAGAAAATCTCCCGTTTTTCATTTTCTTTCTTGACGAATATCGTAATTTTGATAGAATAACGTTATAGAATGCAATTGCATTCGCGCGGCGTTTTTGTCGTGACGGGGCACCCGGCCGCGGCATCCGCAACGTTCTCCGTTTGGAGGATTAGTGGGCTAAACGGCCTGCAGGATGTCGCGTCCGGTGCCCGCGGGAGGCGAAAACACGGCCTGCGCGCCTTTCATCCGGGGCCTTGGGGAGCATATCGGGCGCGGAAACTCTCCTCCCGCCTCTCGTTTATGCCGCAAAACCGCGGAAGGGAGTTGCGGAAGATGAAAAAGAGCCAGCAGCCGAGACAGCCGCAGGAACGCGATCGGGAGCGTTCCGGCCGATCAGGCGGATGAATTTGTGCGGGCCGTTGCGGAACGGCTGCATGCGCTGGGCGTACCTTGTGATGCATACGTCAAGCGGATCGGGAGATCGGAAAGCCGCAGGATCGAACTCCTCCCGTGCCCGCTTGCGGAAGAGATCCGCGCGCTCAACCCGAAACGCCGTCCGGAACCGATCGGCATTTTCCTGGAGCCGCGGGAATGGTCGGACGAGATGGGGGTTTGGATCTACTTTACCGTTCGCCGCAAGGCGCTGACCCGCTTCCGCCGCTTTTGTTTGGATACGCTGTTTGACGTTGGGCCGACTGGCGGGAAAGATCAAAACGAAGGAGGATTCCGTTCATGACGCTGGACGAAATTCTGGTTCTTCAGCCCGGACCGAAGATGGATGCACTGGTGGGGGAACAGATCATGCGGGAATGCCGTCATGAATTTGTGTGGATCGGGCCGCACCCCTGGGAATACGGGTGCGTGAAGTGCGGAATGGAGGATAGAAGCGATACGAAGCCGCTGTATATCGTCGGCAAGGACCGGCCGTACTCCACGGACATTTCCGCCGCATGGGAAGTCGAAAAGGAGATGGACCGGCGGAATCTTCGCGTCGCGTACACCCAGGCGCTCCAACTGGTGATCCGCAGCCGGAAGGAATACGCCACGACGTTCGATTACGTCCACGCTTCGCCCGCGGACCGCTGCAAGGCGGCGCTGCTGGTGGTAACCCTCGGCGCCGAGCGGTTTGAAGGCATGGCCAGGGCAGGCTGAAAAGGGAGAAAACGGAGATGGCGGTTCTCCCGCATGATGATTTTCACACGCTCGCTGTCGCCTGCGTACGCGCGTTTACTCCCAAGCATCCGGACAATGCCCATAAAGCCATCGAGTTTGACCTTGACATCGACGGTGAACCGTTCACGCTGCGCGCGTGGGCGCCGAGCAACTACCGCCAGGTCTGGGGGCGCCTTCCGGAGCGGCTCCGGACAAGGCTCCCGGGCCGGCGGTCTTTTGGCGAATGGGCGCTTCTTGCCGACCACGACTCCGGATGGACGAGCGCGTTCAATGTCTTCGACTGCGCGCGGCCGCCCGAATATGGCGTGGAACTGGCGCGCGTCCGGACAGGGGATTTTCAGAAAGAGGGAACCCATTTCTTTTGATGCTTGCCGCACGGCTCTGCGTGCGGCTTTTATGCATCGTCAAAATATCACGATATTCAAAAAAAATTACAAAATGATTGACTGCATAACAAAAGTGATATAGAATGAAATCACAATATTGGAATAACGTAATATAATCCATCCAAAAAGAGAGGTGATGTCCTTGCCGGATGCGTTGAGCAGCGAGACAGGTTTTGCGGAGCAAACAGACTGGTATCCCGATTTGTCCCGTATCATTTCGGAACTGGTGGAAAAACGAAAGGAGAAGCGGATCTCCCAGACGGAACTTGCCGGCATGACAGGCATGCCGCAGCCGGGGATCGCGCGACTGGAGAAAGCGGCCCGGCCGATGTCGTCAATGCGGTCCGGCGCGCCCAATCTGGGAACCGTGCTTCGGGTCGCGCATGCGCTCGGGTATACGCTGACCCTGGTTCCCCTTGAAACGCTGCGACCGGAAGATCTCGTGAAAAGAGTCGAAGGCGCATGATATTTGAAACGATCCGAATGATCTTGTGCTGCTATTTCCTGGCGCAAAGCGGCGCAACGGTCTACCGCATCGCCATCTGGCTGATTCTCGGGGAACCGGCGTCCGCAGCATACTGGCTGGTTTCGCTCGTTTTTTACGCGATCATCCTGTACGCGTTTTTCAGGGAAGAATGCAGGGAAATCCTGAATGCACTCAAAAAACGGCGATGACCTCATGCCGAAGTGACGGAATTTGGCAGACGTGCCGGTCTCAAAAATCGGCTTTTGCGGGTTCGAATCCCGCCTTCGGCACCATGACACCATGCGGGTGTGGCGGAACCAGGCAGACGCGCCCGGCTCAGACCCGGGTTTTGTGGGGGTTCGAATCCCTCCGCCCGCACCAATCATTTCGTGTTCCACCGAACAGCCGGAGGCACCATTTAGGGATATAGCCAAGCGGTAAGGCGGCGGACTGTTAATCCGCGAGCGCAGGTTCGAATCCTGCTATCCCTGCCATGGCCTCATAGTCAAGCGGTTTAAGACACCGGTCTTTCACGCCGGGAACGCCGGTTCGAATCCGGCTGGGGTCACCATGGGTTGATAGCATAGTTGGTCTATGCGCCGGTCTGAAAAACCGGAGATAACGGTTCAAATCCGTTTCAACTCACCATTATTCGGCGCCCGGCCGCCAATCGGCGAATACGATTGTCAAGCGCGCATGAACTTCCTCCGTTCGGTCGAATTCTCGCCGGGCGCCCATTTTCAAAATCCAAAACATTTTTGGATGACACGGAGGGTTGGCCGAGTTGGTCGAAGGCAGCGGTTTGCTAAACCGCCAGTGGGTCAAAAGCCCTCTCGCTGGTTCGAATCCAGCGCCCTCCGCCATTTGGAAGGTTGACAGAGTGGTAATGTGGCGGTCTTGAAAACCGATGCCGGGCCTTGTGCCCGCGGGGGTTCGAATCCCTCACCTTCCGCCATGGGCAGTTAGCGCGTAACCGGAAGCGTCCCCGGCTGTAACCCGGGTGGCCGAAAGGCTCTTGGAGGTTCGAGTCCTCCACTGCCCACCATAAGGGCTTGGTGCAGTGGCAGCACAGCGGACTCCAAATCCGCAGGCGCAGGTTCGATTCCTGCAGCCCTTGCCAAAGTTGGATGACAGAAGTCCATGCGGGCATGGTATATGGGTTGTGCCGCAGTCTGCCAGACTGCTGAAGCGGGTTCGAGTCCCGCTGCCCGCCCCAAAAAATTATGGGGTTTCCCGCCGCGAGTGCCCAAGGGCGCGCGGCAATCGGACAGCAGGCTGCGGAGTTGCCCACGGGCGCCGCAGCGGCCCCAAGAATCAAGCGGTCTTGGTATATGGGTTGTGCCTTGGCCTTCCAAGCCAAAGAAGCGGGTTCGAGTCCCGCAGACCGCTCCACGGCCTCATAGTCGAGTGGTCAAGACGCCGCCGGCTTGTCACGCCGGTAGCGCGGGTTCAATTCCCGCTGGGGCCGCCATATCGCGGTAACAGGCGCGCATCCGGTCTCATAAGCCGGGTTGCGCGGGTTCAAGTCCCGCTACCGCAACCATTATGGGATTCTAATAGGCTAATCAAGGGATGGGTTTCCCTGAATGCAGTCGCACTGCAGGAGCCTGGCGGTTCGAGTCCGCGGTTTCCCCCTATCGGGAGTTAGCATAATGGCAATGCACCGGGCTTTGACCCCGGCGATGAGAGTTCGATTCTCTCGCTCCCTGCCATTGGGGCGTGGCGCAGCGGCAGCGCATTCCCCTGATAAGGGAAAGGTCGCTGGTTCAAATCCAGCCGCCCCAACCATATATGCCGGCGTAGTTCAATTGGCAGAACGGCTGCCTTGTAAGCAGCGTGTTGGGGGTTCGAGTCCTCTCGCCGGCTCCATCTGACAGGCGCCCGCCACCGGGCTTTGCCTGATGGCGTTCGTCGGGACGTAGCGCAGTTTGGCAGCGCACCTGGCTTGGGACCAGGGGGCCGCAGGTTCGAGTCCTGCCGTTCCGACCATACATGCGGATGGGTACTCAAGAGGTCGAAGAGGCCGTGCTGGAAACGCGGCAGGGGGCCACGCCCCGCGCGGGTTCGAATCCCGCCCCATCCGCCATATCTCATGCGCCCGTAGCCGAACGGCAGAGGCAACAGGTTGAGGACCTGAAATTTGGGGGTTCGAATCCCCCCGGGCGTATCAACGATAGATACCCAAGCGGCAAGGCGGCGGACTGCAAGTCCGCGACCGGGGGTTCGAATCCCCCTCTATCGTCCTTTCCGAAACTTCACTGGGGGCGTTCGACATCTTTCGCCTTCCGTTATGAGGAGGCTGCCGCCTGACCGGCAAAATCTGCAGTCTCCTCTGGTGTGCAGAAATGTTCAACCCGGAAGAAATCCGCGCCTGGGAAGCGTCCGTGGAAGAACGCATTCGCAAGCGCCTGTTCCAACCGAAAGGGAATCCCCGCGATCCCCGACAGAAAGCCATGCTGAAACACCGGAGACGGGGATTGGTGCTGTTCAAGGAATCGAAGCCGGCGCGAAAGATCCATCAGCGGCATTTCAGGATGCGGACCAAACAGCATCTTTTGCGGGAAGAGGACTGGGCACCGGTTCCGCATGACTACAAAACCTACGGAAGAATGACCTGGTAAGAGGCGGCCTTTTGCCGCCTTGTTTTTAAAACGCCAGGGACGATCTTTTCGTCTGGTTCCGGATTCCGGATGATTACCTGCAGTACCTGACCAATTCGGCGCAGCAGCCCCGTCTCCGCCTGCGGCCGCTTATGAGGTGATGTCTGTGGAGGAAAAGGCGCGAAGCGGCGTTCGCCCATGCGTCAGCATGGACGGAAAGACGCGCAGCGATCTTCGGCCGGGAATGGAGGTGGACATTGTCCTCAAGAAGGACCAGCCTACGGGGAGGCTTACCCGCGGCATCATCAAGGAGATTCTGACGAATTCCCCGTACCACCCGCGGGGCATCAAGGTGCGCCTGACGGACGGGCGCGTCGGGCGGGTGCAGCGGATTATAAGTCCGTCGCTTTCCGGCATGAAACTGTGGGATCTGCTCATCGCCGTGCGGGCGTATGAATCGCTTACGGCGCTTTCCCGCGCGTTTCAGACCGGGGAACTTGCGGTGGACGGGGAAGAGATCCGGGATCCGGAGCATGTGCTTCCGGACGGGCGGCACATCATCCGGCTGGGCGCCCGCCGGTCCTGCGAGGTGCTGGTAGCCGGCGGGCAGGTGGACAGGCGCAGCGTTCGGTTCATGGGATGACCGGCGCGTTATTCCCTTCTTGACCGGGAGAAGCGGCGTCGCCCCCGAGTCTCCTTATGCCGTCCTCACCAGACGGCGATTTTCCGACGGGGAAGGGGCGACTCGTATGACAATCAACGGATTCCGCGTTGAAATTGAAATTCTCCCCATTACCACTCCGGGGAAAAGCATTCGTTATGCGATTACCGGGAAAAACGGGGAGGTCACGAAAGGCGGCGCGGACACGCTGCGCGAAGCCATGCGGGACATCATCGGCACGGTCATTCGCGCCTGTGCAAGGCAGACGAAACGCGAAGAAAGAAGGGCGTCCTAGAGGCTTTGGCCTCTCCCTTTATCTGATATGTTTCGGGTTTTAAGGCGGCAAAATGATTGAAATTGTGGTTTGAATAACGGTATAATAAAGGTATAGCGTAACAAAATAGGTTTCGGAATGATTATGGGATGGAGACATCCCGTATTTTTAAAGGCCCGAAAGGAGTGACGCCATGAAGACGCTGGGCATCAGGAAAGCGTTGGTCCTGCTTTCTCTCGTGATGCTGCTGGTTGCCGCCGCAACGCCGGCCCTCGCGGAAACGACCATCGAGTACGAGGTCACGATCGAAGAGCCGACGATCGGTCTTACGGTGATCAACGAAACGGATGTGAAAGGCAGCGTCGCCCGGGATGACAACAAACCCTTCTGGGTCGGGTTCGTGAATACCTTCCAGAACACCGGCAATGTCATCGGCGCACTGAGCGCGAAACTGGATGAGGTTCCGGAAGGACTCGGCAACGCGCTTCTGACAACTCCGACGGCTTCCGGTGATTTCATGCTGTCCACGGTGGAATTGGATTTGGAAGACTTCTTGGTCGTCGGTGAAGACGTCGAATTCGCCACGGACCCGGTGGAAGTCAACGAAATCTACGCAAACAACAGCATCAGCATGCTGACCAAGATTACCTTCGGTCCCGGAACGTCGGCCGGCAATTACGTCTTCCCGGTCACTTGGACGCTTGCTGCGAAGTGATGCCGGCGCGCGCCCGGAAGAACGGGCGCGTTTATCCGGAATCCGGCACGCCCGGAATCCGGGAGTTTGACGGAGGAGAGAGTCTTATGAGCAACCACATCCAGATGATCGACATACCCGGTTTCCGGCTTATGCGCCAGCGATTGGTGGTCAGGATGATGATGATGGCATACTTGATGTTGCTTGCCTTCATCCTGCCACTTGTGCCGCGGGTCGAAGCCCTGACCAGCGGCCTGGAACTTTCTCCGGCGAAGATGAGCATAGATCGCCCCGTCCACCCGGGAGACCGGGTGGCGCTCAAAAGCATCAAGGTCACCAACACGGGGGACTCGGCGGCCCAAATCACCATCACGCCGCACGGAGCCATCAAGACCGATGTGACGACCATGACGCTTGACCCGGGCGTCAGCGGCTGGTTCGAGGCTTGGCTGGAGGTGCCGAAAGATGCCGAAGCGGGGCAGCATGAAGACACCATCGACGTGAAGGCGGTAGGTGCCGACAAGATGAACAACATCATGCTGCAGGTCATTGTCCGGTACGAAACAACAGCGGCTTCCGCATCTTCCGGCAGCCTGATGGCTGCCATCTCCGAAAACGGCGTCTATGTGTCCGCGCTTCTGTTCGTGCTTGCTTCCTGGTTCCTGCTGAAGGCCGTGCGACGGCCGTCGCCAAGACGCCGGATGATCGCGGCGGGCCGTTCCCAGCCCGCGCATCTTGCGCGGCTGCAAAGCATGGTGCAGCCGCAGAGCATGGTGCATCCATGGTACTCTCCGCATGTGCCTCTTTCCGGTTCCTCCCATCCGTCTCATCTGCCGCCTCCCGCATTGCCTTACACACCCGCATCCGGCTCCTATCCGCAACAGGCTTCACCTTTCCCTGAAAACAACACTGGCCTTTCGCTGTCCGAACGCCTTAGAGCCTACGGACGTCAGGAAGGGGGAAATGAAGCATGATCTGTGCATCCGGCCGGCGCCGCTTTCTGGCGCATCTTATTGACGCGTTTCTGCTCGGCGGTGCGCTGGGGTTCGGGCTTGCCCTTTGGGTGCTCGCCAACCCGTCTCCGGAACTTGCGGCCTACCTGAACGGTGAATCGTCCGCTTTGCCCGTAATCACGATCCCCGGCTGGTACTGGCTTTTCTGCCTGGCGGCCGCCTGGGTCTATTACGTGCCGTTTGAGGTGTCCGGGCTGCAGGGGTCTTTTGGCAAATTCTTCGCCGGCATCCGTATGGCCGATCTGAACGGCAACCCTCTGACCTTCGGAAGGGCGAATCTTCGGTTCGTCTGCAAGGTCGCCGTCGGCGCCCTGTATGGCGCATTTGCGTACCTTCTTTCGCTTCTGGGGGCTTTGGTTTCCCCGCTTCTTTCATTCGCGCTCGCCATTGCGGGGATCTACACGGGATACATTGTGGTAGCCAAAAGCCCTGCCAAACAGGATTTGCATGACAAATGGTCCGGAGTGGTATTGCTCCGAAGGGATTCGTAAGGAGGAATGCCCATGTTTATCCAGGTGCCTGTCGAGCGCATGTATCCGGATGTCCAACTTCCGAAGTACCAGACGGCGCAGGCGGCCGGCTGCGACCTGCGCGCCTATTTGCCGGAAGGGGAACTGGTGCTGGAGCCGGGACAAAGGGCGCTTGTTTCCACCGGCCTCAAAATGGCGGTCCCGGAAGGCTACGAACTGCAGATCCGCCCGAGGAGCGGCGAGGCCTTTAGGCGCGGCCTGACCGTTCTCAACGCTCCGGGCACGATCGACGCCGACTACCGCGGCGAAATCAAGGTGCTGCTCGTCAATCTGGGCGAAGAAGACATTGTGATCCGCCATCAGGACCGGATCGCCCAGGGTGTCTTCTGCGCCGTGCCGCAAGCCCGTTGGCTGGAACTCGGCGAAGGCGAGGAACTGCCGGACACAAGCCGCGGGGAAGGCGGATTCGGACATACGGGCAAGTGACGCTTGCCCTTATCGGATTTTTTTTCGAAGGGGGACTCATGATGCTGTTTCAGGTGTGGGACAAGGAAAAGCAGCGGATGATTACCCCCGGGACCAACCTGGAAGAACTGGCCAGGGAAGTGGATCTCCCTATCCCGATGGACGTGGACGGCATCTACGTCGGCATGGACGGAACGCTTGCGCTTTTGGACGAGTGCGGCAATTACGTCTTCCTGGACGGCCGGCGCTTTCAGATTGTGTGGGGTGATCGCCCGGGAAACGGCGCGCGCACGGTAATGCCCGTTCCGGAAAAAGCGGAAACGTATGCCCCACTTTTTCCGGGGGGCCGGCTGCTGAAAAAGGTGCACGTACAACCTTGAAAGAAAAACGTAAAAATAATAGAATAAAAGAGCATATTGCGTATAGCGGAACATAAAAACGTGATGCGGCGGGGTGAATGACGAACGCCTTCAGACGCCGTCTGATGGCGGACGCCTGATTGCCAGAGCGCCGGTATTCCTACTGGAAAGCGCCGCGCAAGGGGCCGATGCTCCTGAAGGAAGTGCGGAAAGTGTTTGCTGGCCGGAATTCCGCGATTTTCGAGGACAACGCGGGCCGGCGGTACGAAGTATCCATTGAATCGACCTCTGAAGAATCGGAGCAAATTACCATCCGTCTTCCCGACAGCAGCGTGAAAACTTACGGGGATCGGGATATGGCGTTTTGCTTCCTGATCCAAAAATGCCTGGTTGTCCGCGTCGTGTGATGCGGCGGCGGGCTTATCGCCCGGATGCAGCGGGCGGATTGAGACCGAAACAGGGAGGGAATCATCTTGCAGACGATCTCGCTCATGACGGCCATCCCGCTCCGGGATGCGATCCGGAAAAGGATCCTGGAACTGACCGAGGAACTGGAGCGGGTGTCCACGGTCACCTTCGCCAAAGGGGAAACGCCGGAGCCGCATGACCGTTCGGTGGAGGACGTGCTGGCCGACCTGGAGAAGGCGCAGGAAGACTACCGCACGCTGGATCTCCTGGTAACAAAGGCGAACGTGACGAACACGATCCATTGGAACGGCCGCGAAATGACCATCCTGGAGGCCATCGAACTCAACAAGCAGAACCGGGAGAAGATCAACCTGTACACGCGGATGGCCAAACGCCCGAAGACGGAGCGGGCGCAGCCGCGCGGCGTGCTCGGCAATGCCGCGGACCTGATCGCAAAGACGACCTACGATCCGGCCGAATACCGGGAGAAGGCGTCGAAACTGACGCGGCAGGCCAATCTCCTGTCTGCGCTCATCGACGAGAAAAACGTCGAAGTGAGAATCCCGTTCGACGCCAGCCGCTATCTGGGCGCTTAACGCGTCCGGTTATGCCCGGCTTCCGGATTCCCCGGATCCGGGCGGGCAGGAAAGTGCGGGCAACGCTTGGTGCCTGGGCGTATCAGGCACGCTGGCATGGAACCTGCATGCCACCGATCTTTGTGAACACGTCAGGTATGAAACGGATCACGCCTGACGGGTTACGGGATGACGGATTTCGGATGACGGACGGACCATTTGGAGCGACATGGCCGTCGCAAGTTTCTTCGTGTATCCGCCCCGTTTCCTGCTCTTTTTCGGCCTGCGGTCTCGTTCCCAGGAACGCGACTTTTCCCGCTTCGTCTCCCTCCGGGGAGGGCGACGGGCGGGATTCGGGGGCCGAACGCTTCAGCATTCCCCCGATGCAGTTTGTGCGTTTACAAGAACGGCTGTGCCTTTGCCTTACACTGCTCAACCTTGCGGGCAAAGTGCGAGAGGACTTGGAAAAAGCCCTGAAGGGCGGATCGCGCTCGGCAGGAAAAAAACTTCGCCGTTCGGGGGAAACAAAAAACGCCACGAAAACGTGGCGTTTTTTATTTTCCCAGATTCCACACGTACCCGTACGGCCCCTCGAAATCGGGATCGCCCAGTTTCTCCCGGGTCCGTTTTGCGGCCTGCCGCATGGCCGGCTCTTCTTTTTTGGGCCAGATCAAAAAGTCCGGGCGGGCGGTTTCGATTTCTTCCCAAAGCAGGTCCGTGTTCCCCTGGAAGATGAGTCGGCTGCGCTCGGCGGCGGTGAGGCCGGATGGGGAACGGGCCAAATCATGCACGAACGGGTCGAATCGCCCGTCGGCGAGAATCCGGCCGCCCGAGAAGAACACATACCCGGAAGCGGCGTATGGCGCAAGCACCTTGGGATGGTCGGCCCCGGTTTCCCGGATGTACGCCATCTCCCGGACCGGGATGGACGGTTCGTATGAGGGAAGCGGGCTTATCCAAGCCAGCGCGGTGCTGATCAGCATGCCGGCCACTCCCGCCGCGGCCGCGGCCATGGCGACCCGTTTTGCCGGCGCAAATCGGCTGCGCGCGCCGGATTGAACCGGCAGAAAATACGGCAGAAACAGCGCGATCCAGGCGAATTGCCGGATGGCGGTCATGCCGAGCAGCAGGATGCCGGCGGAAAGCGCAAAGTGGTACAGCGTGCGCGGCGCATGCCGCACCATGCACCAGAGATAGGCGAGCAGAATCCCGGCAAAGAGGGGGTTGGTGACCGGCACCGGTCCCCATTCGGGAATTTCCGCCGTGAGCGGGTGGCTGGACACAAGCAGCACGTACAGGATTGTCTCTGCCCCGCCTGGATTGAGCAGGCCGCCGGCCGCAATGGCCGCCGTGGCCAAAACGTGTTTCCCCGTCCATTTGCGTTCCAGAAGCGTCATGAGCCAAAGCACAGGGAGAAGCGGCCACACGCCGCCGTGGAAGTTGGCGAGCGTCATTGAAACGAGGCCGAGCAGCAGGACTTTCCCCAGGGAGGGTTTTTCCTGGAACGAGCGGATCAGCACAAATGCCCACACGATGAGGGGGATCGACACCACTTGCGGCCTGATCGTAAACATCATCATGTCCACGAACGCCAACAGAAGCGCGGCCGCCGCGTACGAAAGCGGATGAATCTCTCCTCCGCGTTCCCGCGCCGCCTGGTGCAGCATGACGATCAAGCCGCCCCAAAGGAGCAAATCGCAGGCCAGGCGCAGGAGGAGGAATCCTTTCCATCCCAGGGCACCGTAAATCCACGCGGCCAGCACCTGGAATGCGGCTTCGTGCGGCACGTACGGCGCATCAAGCGCCGCGTAGGAGCCGACCGCGTTTGTGACAATTTTGCCTGTTTCCAGCATGACCTGCCCGAGCCGGATGTGCCAGAACGTATCCGGATTGCCAAAGAACAGAGGCGGAACGGAAAGGCTCGCAAACAGGAGAAAAAGCACGGCGGGAAGCCATGCGTTTCGAGCCTTGGCCAGCACGAATTTCACCGCCCTCTCAAGGCCCAGATTCGCCGGGCCATTTTGATGCCTTCCGGAAGCGCCCGGACGGTGGAGCCGGACCGGTCGGTCCAGATGCAGGGGCGCTCTTCGATCCGCAGGCCGTTCTGCACGGCTTTCAGCAGCACTTCCACATCAAAGGCAAATCCGCACTCCTTGAGGTCGCCAAAGAGCGGGGGGATTGTTTCGCGGCGGAATACCTTGGCGCCGCATTGGGTGTCGGAGAAGGGCAGGCGAAGCACTGCCCGCGTGAGAAGGCGGAAAAGGGCGGAGGAAAGTTGCCGGAGTGGAGGCTGCGGGGTGGTGATGACGCTTTGCGGAAGGTATCGGGATGCGATGACAACGTCCGCATGGCCGCCCGCCACCCGTTCATGCGCTTCGGTAAAAAACGAAAGGTCCGTGGCGCCGTCGGCGTCCATGAATCCGGCCACCGGCGCGCGTGCCCGAAGCATGCCGGTCCGCACGGCTCCGCCTTTCCCCAGGCGCCTTTCGTGCGGGATCACCACAAACGAAATCCGGTCATCATCCTGCAGGCTGGATGCCAGCGCGAGCGTGCCGTCAACCGACGGTTCCACCACCAGGACAACTTCGATCGGGCGGCGGAATTCTCCCGCCCAGCGCCGCAGCATCGAAATCGTGCGCGGCAGGCGCCGGGCTTCGTTGTAGCAGGGAATGATCAGGCTCAAATTCGGGGCATTGTCGCGATTCATGGGCACAACTCCTTCACAAAAAACGAACACGCCAAAAATGTCGGTGTATTCGATAAATGCCCCGATATTCCTATTATATCAGCGATATTCAGGCGTTCTCAAGGAACACGCGTGCACGATTTGTATGCGTTTGGCCGGTCAACCGTGTGCGAATTGTATTCAGAAAGACAGTGCTTTCTTCCCCATCGCCAGACTCTTCTTCGTCCAAAGGGTGGGGAAGAGAGCATCAGGATCAAACCTGCGATGCCAGAATCCCGTTCCCCCCTTCCCCGAATTCACGAAAACGCCGCGAACTTCCCGCCTTGACGGACCCCATCGGGAGCAAAAAGGGCAAAATATCCGGAAATTCGCGGGACTGCGGGATTTTCCGGATTTATTCCCGATAATCTCCGAACAGGAGCGATGCTCTTGAGGAAGCGGGCAAGCCGGGGAAGGGAGCGCGCGGTGCCCGATTCGCATGCCATCACCATAAACCATCAATGCATGCCATATACATCAAGCATCAATGGAAATTTGGACTGGAATTGTTGAAATAACGGAATTATAATGGAATACGGTAACATATTATTCACGACGAAGAGGTGACAGATCGTGCTTACGCCCATCTATCGGTATCTGAACATGACGGCAGCCATGATGTTCTTTTGCGCCGCTTTGGTGGCGGGCCTGAAGGCGGCAGGAGTCATCCCGACGACGCCGGATGTGCGCGACGTCTGGAACGCGGCGCTGTTTGCCGCGGCGGGTCTGGCATTTTTCCTGCTTTGCCGGCGCATCCGCCTGTTTCTCCTGAAACCGTTCCGCACCCTGTGGTATCTTTTCACCGCATTCATGATCCTGTGTTACGCCTTTTCCTGGCACGAGACCCTCACCGGCTACAACCACGCGTGGCTGGAATCGCTTATGGGCGTGGATCTGGCCATGTCCGGCTTCGAGATGGGGGCAAGTTTTCTGCAGGTAGTGCTTGCCCTGGCCGGCTGCCGGTTGTATGCCAGGCTGCGATGAGGGTCTGCCTTCGTCCGGTCTTTTCCGGACGGTTATCCAGGGGGTGAATTCCGTGAGGAAATGCGTTTTCCGGATTGAACACGTCATTCCATCCCTTTCGACGCACATCCGGGTCAGGCTGAAGATTTACGCTCCGGCATTTGCGATGGCTACGTACAGCCAGCGGGACATCCCCCGCCTTTACGTTTCATTTCCGGCGCCTGATGGAGAGAATCGGAAAACGCTCGAAAAAGCCATCGACAGGCGGTTTTTCCCGCATCTTATCCGGATTCAGGACGGCCGCGCGCATCTTGAAGAAGACCTCGACCGGCTTATGTTCACTACGTCGCTGTTTGATTGGCTGCAAAGAAAAGGGTGGGCCAGGATCGAACTGAAGGAATACCCGCGCATTCCCGGCGAATTCCCGCTTTACATCAATGCCCGCGGGTGGAGAATCCTGTACAACATGGGATCCCTTCTGCTTTCCGGGATCCGCGGATTGATCCTCAGAAAGAAAACATCCGGAGAGGAGGATCGGCTTGAAACCAAAAAGGACGCTTCGGTCTCGTGACGATTACCGGCACCAAAGGACGCGCGTGATTGCCCGGAGAATGCGGGACGTGCGCGCCGTCCTGGGCCACTCCGAATTCGAGGAACTGAAACGGCGCGGCGCACTCCGTGGTCTGGAAAACCGCCACTTTTTCGGCTGCAGTTGCACGCTTTGCAAGCGGGACAAGATTTTTGGCGTAGAAAAACCCAAATACAGGACCAAAAGGGGCGATCTTTTCGAAGAAATCGCCCTTTGATTTATATTTTGCCCATATTCCAAAAACATCACGATAAGTCTGGAAAAGTTACCAAAAACGTGGTACAATTAAGTTACGATATTCGTAATATGTCGTGGTATATGCGGTGGCACGTTAACTCTCATTTTTGTTCATTAATCCAACGGAGGGAATCCCCATGGGAAGACGAGGAGTGTTCCGGGTAAACCGCGCCATCCAAAAACTTGAGCGGGGCGCAAAATGGCTTGCCGAAGCGCACGCGCTGGCGAAGGAAGGCACGCTGGAGGCGCTTTTGGCCTACTGCCGGGTGGGGTACACGAGCGGCAACTGGCACCTGCCCAGCATCGTGACGAAATATGAGCACGGCATCAAAAACCGACTGGCACGCCTGCTGGAGAAGGAACTGCCCAAGGGGTATCACTTCCCCAAGGGAGCAAGGCGGCCGCAGGAATTCGCCCTGCATTTCCGGGGCCGGCGCGTGGCTGAACTGAACGAGCACAAGCGGACCATCACGCTGATTCGTTCGTTCGAGTGGCTGGAAGCGGAACTGACAAGTGAAATCCGATGGGCCGAAGAGAAGATGAAGGAGATGAGGGGCCGGCTCAAGCGGCTGGAAGAGGACGCGGACAAAATCCGCCGCAGCCCGTTTTACCGCTGGTTTGGGCTCGTTCGTCTCGGCCGGTTTTCCTGGATCCGTCGCGGCACTTTCGAAAATCGGATTTCGCGCATTCTGGAAGACGCACGCAAGCAGGCGGCCAACGCGGAAGCGGAATGGAGCCGGGCGCTTGACCGCTTCCCGAAGCGGGTCATCTGGTTCAACGCTTTCCGCGACACCTGGCCGGACGCTCTGCGGCGGCTTGAGGCCCTCGGGTTCAGGCTGAATACCCGCGTCATGTTTGAAACCGAAAAACAGGCGGAGAAAGACGTGAAGGAGCAGACAGCACTGGCCTGAAGGAATCACGCGGCGTTTCCGCCATGACGCGCCCCTTTCTTTGGCGAAACCTGTTTTCCGGCATTCCAACAAAGAAAGGGAGATGGACATGAAAAAGGAACGCCAACTTTTGTTCAGCGTGACATTGGCGGACTGCCGCGTCGAGACATTTCGCGCGGGCGGAAAAGGCGGCCAGCACCAGAACAAGACGGAGTCGGGCGTCCGGATCCGTCACCTGGCCTCCGGCGCCGTTGGCGAATGCCGCGAGCACAGAAGCCAGCACCAGAACAAGAAGATCGCCTTTCTCCGCATGATCCAGTCGGAAAAGTTCCGGAAATGGCACCGGCTCGAATGCGCCCGGCGGCTGGGCCGGCTGGCCGAAATCGAGCGGGAAGTCGAACGCATGATGCGGCCGGAAAACCTGCGCGTGGAAGTGCGGGTAAACGGCAGATGGGTGGACGAAAGCGCCGCAGGTGCTGGCACCATTGCTGAAAGCAATGCCGAAAAGGAACTGGCGCGGGAAGAGGCGCCGGAAAGGTGATGTTTTGGACGCAAAAAGAAAGGCGTAATATGACGGGAAAAACGTAACAGAAGGGCGGTTCACATGGGTCTTCCATTCTTGCATGCATCCCTGCGGAGCGCGCTGGAAGAGGGGGTTGCGGCACTCTTTCGGAACCCTGTCAGCGCGCCTTTTTGCAAAACACTTCCGGACGGGACGCAACTCGTGATGGATTTCCGGAGCGGGTCGCGCGACCCGCTCGCGTTTTCCTGCAGGCTGCATCGCACGGACGGAACGGTCGAGGCGTTCGATTATTCGTAACCGAAAGGGGGCGAGGCGGTGAAACCGATACTGCTGTTGGATATGGATGACACCACGGCGGATCTGAAGCATGCGTGGAGCCGGCGGATTTTGGAGCGGCACGGGTTCTACACGGACCCGGAAAAGTGGACGGACTGGAATCTGAAAAACGTCCTTCCCCGGGAGGAAGCGGAGGCCATGTATGAGGTGCTCCGGGAACCGGGCTTTTTCCGCCATCTTGCGCCGCTTCCGGGCGCCATGGCCGGCATCCGCACGCTCCACAAACACTTCCACATCATCTTTCTTTCCAAGGGCGACAAATACTGCTACCGCGACAAGCACGAATGGATCGAGGAGCACTTCCCGTTCCTGCCGCCGGACCATCACCTCATCCTGACCGGCCGGAAAGACTGCGTTATCGGAGACTACTTCGTCGATGACGCTCCCCACAACCTGTACCAATCCCCTGCGCGCACGAAGATCGTGTTCGATGCCCCCTGGAACCGTCACGTCACCGAATTCCCCCGGGTCCGCAACTGGCGCGAACTGGTGAATCTGCTCCTGTCTCTTGAGGGGCTGGCTGGTGAAAGCCGTGAGCCGGCAGTTTCTTGTGTCTGACCTCCACGGATGCTTTGACGCTTTTCTCGCCGCTCTTGAGGCGGCCGGCTTTTCGTTCGAGCGGGGCGACCGGTTGCGGATTCTCGGCGACGCGTTCGACCGCGGCCCCCCAAAGCCGCGAGATATACGAGTGGATTTGCACGCAGGAAGAAAAACATCCCGGCCAGAATCTCCAGGGGCATAACCTGCATCCGTGGCGCAGCCGTGGTTCAGGCCCCATCCCGTCATTGCCAACAAGGTCGGCATCGACGGAGGGGCCGCTTTTGAGGGCGGTGCAATCCTTCTGGTGGAGTGGCCATCGCTTTCGTTTTTCCGGATCCCGACCTCTGATTCAACCGAAAACCTGTTGGAGTGAAGGAGCATGAAACACAGCGTGAAACGAATGTTCATTCTCCTTTCTGTATTGGCCGTATTCTTTGCGGTATTCCCGGCCGCCGGGACGTCTTCCGGCCCGCAGGTTGCCGCAGAGATCGCCGCCGACGGCGGGTGGGACGACGGACTGGTCAACTGGCACACCTCAAGTCTTCCGCCCGACCAGATCAGGGCTGTGTTCAGAACGCCGGAAGGCGTACAGTTCGTCAGTTACAGCCCGTTTTGGGACGAGGAGCGGCTGAAGGAACTGCATGACATCTTCAGGCAAATGCTGATCGGCGACGAAATTCGCTACCTCTCCAAAGTCGTCATTTCCAATGAACTTTCCCTCTTCACGCAAGGCGCCTATTTCCCCGCCTATTACCGTTACGGCGACCGATATGAACTGGCGCCGGGCCGCGTCATCGTCCTCTACAAGGACTTCCGCTCCACGGAAGCCATCGCTTCCACGCTCGCGCATGAATACGGGCACCATTTCACCCACTACTGGATCACCAAGAAAGAAGGAAAATGGCCGGACGATCCGAACACCGGATGGGCAAAACTTCGGGATCTTTCCGATTATCCGGTTGTTTGGGCCGGATCCGGGCTTGAGGAAACGCGCAAATGGATGCCGCAGGAAATCATGGCTGACGAATACGCTGTTTTGTTCGGTCCGCCCGTGCTCAGAAACACGCTGGTGGGAAAGAATGAGACGAGCCTGCTCGGTCGCGTCGAAAACGACCTGATCGCTCTCCCCGACAACGATCCCCGCATTCGGGAATACTGGCTGAATCTTTCCGGTCTTAAGACACCCTCGTTTGAACCTCTGAACCCTCCGGTTATCATCTCCATCCAGGCGATCAAGCACCCGTATGCGTACAAGTGGGATTACCTTGTCGAGTTCGAGCCGGCCACCGATGATCCCGATCGGCAGAAGCGGATTCAATACTTCGTCCGCTGGAAGCACGCGATTTTCGACGGTCAGTCGGTTCCGGAAACCGGCGTCACCCGGGTTCTTTACTCACGATACACATCCGATAAGCGAAATCCGAACTTTGAAGAGCCCAGATGGAAGGGATACTTTGCCGTTTACGCCTTTGATCCGGTAACAGGCCAGTTTGTCAAAAGTGATTCCGCATGGTTTGACTTGACTCGTCAAGACAAACCGGTGTCGCTGCGGGATCCATATGATCCACCTCGTTCCGTTTTGCAAATCGTTTTCGAGACAAGAAACGACTTTTGAAAGGCTTGAAATGAATATCGTAACATAATTAAAATAAAGGAACAAAACTATATTTGGAGCGACAAAGAAGGAGGAATATGCATGAAGCGCGGGGATGTTGTCATGGTGTTGACGCCTGTCAGCCTCCATGGTTCTCCGATTGAAAAAGAGAAGCCGCACGTAGTCGAAGAGATCTGGCCCGAAACCGGAAAAGCCTTTGTCAGGCCGCAAGACGCTCCGGAAGGGCAGGAACGCATTGTTCTGCTGGAGGAACTGATCCCTTGGCGCGACGGCCTCAACTGGGAACTGGAATGGCTGAGGTCTCTGAAGAAGCGCAAGGAAAGGGAAATCAGCAGGAAGCAGAGAGAGTTGAGCCGGATCGAACGGAGGATCGAGGAGATCCAGAAAGACGACCCGAGCCAATTGCGGTTTGAGGTCGTTGACGGCCGACTCGACCTGAGTGCTTGCGTCGGATAAAGACCATGCTGCGGCGTTCCCGAAACGGTGGGTTGCTTTCTGGCGGCCCACCGTTTGCGGTGCTTGCCGATTGGGGGGAGAGTGTTTCATGGCGGGAATGCTGATTACATTTGAAGGCGTGGAAGGAAGCGGGAAGACCACGTTGGTCGGGATGGTTTCCGACCGGCTACGGGCCTGCGACCGAGAAATTGTCGCCACAAGGGAGCCGGGCGGCGTGGCAATCGCCGAGCAAATCCGCGCCCTCATCCTGGACGCGAAAAACGCGTCGATGGATCCGCGCACGGAGGCGCTGCTTTTTGCGGCGGCCCGCCGGCAGCACTTCGTGGAAAAAATCCGGCCGGCGCTGGACCGCGGAGCCATCGTGCTGTGCGACCGGTTCGTGGATTCGAGCCTGGCCTACCAGGGAATTGCCCGCGGCATCGGCGCGCAGCGGATTTTGGAAATCAACCAGTTCGCCACCGATTGCCGCATGCCGGATCTGACGTTTTACCTGGACATCGAGCCTGAAAAGGGGCTGGCACGCATCGCAAAAAACGGGCGCCGGGAAGCCAACCGTCTGGACATGGAGAAACTGGAGTTCCACCGGAAGGTGCGGGAAGGCTACCTTTGGGTGGCCAAACAGTTTCCGAATCGCATCGTCGTGCTGGACGCGGAAAAGACGCTGGACCAACTGGCCGAAGAAGTCGTTTCCCACGCAAAAAACCGAATCACTTGCTGAAACCCGTCATTGGACGGGGTTTTTATTTTGTCATCATGTTCTGTAATAGTTACGCTATTCTTCAAGATATGATAGAATAAAATTACGATATTCAAAAATAATCACGATGGAGAAGGAGAGATGAAAGATGAGCAGCAACCCCTTGCGTGTGGTGGTATCGGTCAGCGGCGGCATAGCCGACGTGGACATCTGCCCGGACGGCATTACGGTTGTCATCCTGGACTATGACGGCCTGGAGGAAAACATCGCGGACAATCTGCGCCATGTGCGGAACCGGTTTTCGGCCAGCGGTTTCGACGCGCTGGTGGAAGCCGCAAGAAGGCACGTGGTGGAGATGATCCGCGGCGGACAGGCGGACAGCGTCATCGAAGCGTGCGAGATGCTTGACCTGGAAGCCATTGCCGAAGAGGCGGGCATCAAACCGCTGAACAGCGCAGAAACCGCCAGGACCAATCAAAACGCCATCGTTCCGATGCTGGAAATCTCCACGGCGCATATCTCCCATGAAACCAATGACTGGATCAGCAGGGCAGTGGAGTTTTCCGACCTGGGGATTGACTACACGCGGCTCATCATCTACCCCAAGGCGACCTATGGCTGGCTCGTCTTGGTGCCGCTGGACGACCTGAAGGAAACGCTCGAAGGCGTTCCGGAAGACCTTCAGAACCTCATACGTTTTGCCGTGGAGCACGGAGCGAAGTGGATCATGCTCGACGGCGACGCACCGGTCGTCGATGGACTGCCGACCTTTGAATGGTGAGGCAGCGGGCAGCCCTTCGGGCTGCTTTATATCTGGCATCCCAACCCTCGGCGGGGATGGCCGGATTTATGCTCCACGAGAGCAAAATCCACGACGCCGAGGTGATTTTTATGAACATGAAGGAGATTGAATTTGTTGTCCGCGAAACCGACCTTTCGGTGCTCCCTGCGTCGCGCAGGAAGGTGGCCGAAAACCTCATCAAACTTTTGCAGGAGACGCTTTCGGGCGTTGATCTGGCAAAAGTGAATGGTCCGATGGATGTCTATCGCCTAACCAGCGATATGGCGTTCCTGGACCATGAGGAGTTTGTGGTCCTGTTCTTGAACGCCAAAAACCGGGTGTTCAAGCGCAAGACCGTTTCCGTGGGGACGCTGGATGCTTCCGTCGTCCACCCGCGGGAAGTGTTCAAGGCGGCGATTCAAGCAAGCGCGGCGGGGATCATCTGCGTTCACAACCACCCGAGCGGTGATCCAACGCCAAGTGAAGCCGACATTGAACTCACCAGACGGCTGACTGAGGCGGGGAACCTCATCGGGATTCAGGTTGTGGACCATGTGATCGTCGGGCGGGATGGCTATTACTCCCTGAAGGAGCATGGCCATTTCTGATCTCCAACGAGCGGCGGCGCCCGGCCGCCGTTTATGGCCATTCGGGATCATCCCGGCCAAATTCGATGAGGAAGGAGAGAGATCATGAACATCATCTACGCTGTCATAACCGGCTCCCATGCCTATGGGACGGCAACCGAAACCTCCGACCTGGACATCCGCGGGGTGTTTCTTCCCACGGAGCGGCAACTTCTGGGGTTTGAGCCGGTGCAAGCCGTATCCCGCACCGAACCGCATGATGTGACGTATTACCCGCTCCGCCAGTTTGCGGAGATGGCGCTTTCGGCCAACCCGAACATCCTGGAACTCCTTTTCGTGGAAAGGGAACACATCCTGAGGATGGACCCGCTCGGGGAGGAACTCCGGAAAGCCCGCGAAGCCTTCCTGAGCCGCAGGATTTACCGGTCCTACCGCGGGTTTGCCCATACCGTGCGCAAGCGTCTGGGGGGGAAAAAACCTCCGTCGGCGCCGAGAAATTCCCTCATCGAGACCCACGGCTATGACACGAAGGAGGCGGCGCACCTGATCCGGGTGCTGCGTACGGGGCTGGAGGCGGTCAAAACCGGACATTTCCGCACGTTCCGGCCGGAAGAGGAGCGGGATGAACTTCTGGCGATCCGCGCGGAAAAAGTCCCCCTGGAAAAGGTGCTTTTGCTTGCGGATGCGCTGGAAAAGGAACTCGACGAGGCGCTTTCCCGCTCCCCGCTTCCGGAAGAACCGGACGCAGAGCGGGTGGAAAACCTGATCATTCGCCTGCACCGCCGGGCGGTTTTTCCCGGCGCCGCAACCGCGTAAATCCGGCGGCCGCCGCGGACGCGGCCGTTTTTTCATTCATCCGAAGAAGGAAGGAGCGATAGAAAAGCCGGCGTACGATTCCCTGGAGGATGCTCTTTGTTCCATGCGGGAGCAGATGCTGGCGTTTGAGTTGAATGACCTTGCCATGCCGCGGATCGGCTGCGGACTTGACCGTCTGAAATGGGAGCGGGTGCGCCGGATCGTGGAAGACGTGTTCCGGGGCGCCGGCGTGAACATCCTGGTGTGCGTCTGGAAATGACACGGAAGGGAGGTTTCCGGGAATGTGGTCCTTTGTTGTCGGCTGTCTGGTCGTTTTGGCGATCGCCTTTTTCATCACGGATCGGGTTCTGGATCGGCAGGCCAAGGTCGAGATGGCTTGCGCCGAAGAAGCGCGCGAGCCGGGCGCCTGACCCGGCCGGCGCCTTATGGCCCTTCCCCATACCTCCATGCGGGGCCGCATTCCCGATGAGGAAGGTGATTGCGATTGGCTTTGAAAGATTTTGAATTCGAATTTGCCGGCAAAATCTATCACTTTGCCGAAGGCCACCGCGCCGGCGCAACGCAGGTGCTCCCGTGGCTTTGGCTGGGCGGCGAGGAAGACGTGGACGAGCCGCTGTACGGGAAACTCCTGAAGCCCGAACACGTCACCCCTCACTCTGTCTCCGCCGAACCAAAGGTTCATCTCTGGATCGACTTTCGCCATGACACTCCCTTCAACCGAAAAATCTACGTTCCTCCTTCTGTGGCATACATCGCCATGCCGTTCCGGGACGGAGATTTGGAAAAAGCCAGGCGGGTTCTTCCTCTCGCAAAAACGCTGCTTGACCGCGTACATGAGGAAGGGAAGAGCGCCCTGATCTCCTGCCATGCCGGAGTCAGCCGGTCGGCCGTGCTGGCTCTTTGGTGCATGGCCGAAGAAAAGGGCTGCGAATGGGCGTGGTGCAACCTGCTGCTCATGCGCCCGCACGTCGCCCCCCACCCTGAATTCGACCCTATTCTGCAAGAACTTGCGCAACAATATTAAGGAAGGTGTCATTCATGAACATTGTGAAGGAAACCATCTATCACAAAATCTCTTGTGCGGTGGCAAGCGGAGCAGGAATTTGTCCGCATTGCCTTCTTCAACTGGCTGTTCTCGCGCCGAACCGTCGCCTGTCGGATCTTCTGCTTCTTTACGCGTATCTGATCAAACTGCAGCAAGAGGAAGGCGTGCGTGTAGATCCGGAAGGGGTTCATGCGCTGCGAGGGAAGATCCTGCGACTCTGCCGCGAAGAAACCGAAAAAGCCGAATTCCCTACTTTTTTGTTGAACAACTTGACATATTAAGAATATAGGGATATTATAAATGATAGACAATGCTTCATCTCGTTGGACACTCCGGTAAAGTGCGTTTGCCGTCGCAGACGCCAAACGCTTCGGGGTGCAGGCCGGCTTCCAGGGGATGAAGCGTTTCCCTAAATTTCGCTCGTACAGTTTCGCTCGTATAATTTTCGCTCGCCTTTGCGGTTGGTGGTTAAACCGCATCCTTTCCGGTGAATTGCGCAAGCCACCGCCGAACATGTGCCGGATGAAACAGGCCGGACCTATAGCGACCCTTGCGCATCACATATCGCCCGTAATGCCGCGCTAGACGCGGCCGCTTCCCCGGAAAACCGGGTGGCAAAACGGGCATTTCATATTTGGGATGCAGGGCCTTTTCGATCGCGGGACCGGCCCCGTCCCAGGTGTTGTTGTGGGAAACTGGCGCTGAGTATGGTTTCCACTGGGTGGGAACTGAAAGGCAGGTTTCCCGAACGGTGATCCGCCCGTCACGCCCGCCGGGTAGTGGCGGGCATCACATATGCGGTAGGACGCCCCGTTGCAGTTGCGTCCGGCGCGTATGGCTCCCGCGTCTGAAATGGTGAGCCGAGCAACGCGGTGGCGGAAGAGAGACGCTAGTGGCAGGGGAAGCGGGGCTTTCGACAGCCCGCGCGAGTGGAGTGTCTGAACTGCTCCATGTCCATGGGGGCATGGCCCATGGCCGCGTTGCGCAGGGACGGCGCGCGAAGTGCGCGCGGGAACAGCAAGGTCGCCAAATACGGCGGCACCGAAGGGTGCTGGGTCCTGGCAGTCCGTGCATGTGAAGCGTTCGTCATGATTGGGATGGATGAAGTGCGTCTTCTTCATTTTCCCAAACTCCTTTCCCAGGACGAGGACCCCTTGCTTCCGGATCCGCGACAGGCGGAGAGCGTGGAGTAAAAGCATGGTCGGAACGGCGGCGGCGCCGAAACGGCGTGGGATCCTTGCTCGCGGATTCGCAGCCGTCAGCCGTCCATTGCGACCGAGGCGGAGCCAGACTCCGTAGTAGGCCGCCACCGGCCGGATTTTCGGCCGCTCGTGCTTGGAATCCGGCCTTCTCCATTCACCATTCGCTTCACCGGCATTCGCTCGAACAGATTCGCTTTTCACCCATTCGCTTTTCATTCAGTGCCGCCACTGCTGTCCGAAACCAAAGCCTCTTCGGCTATGGGAATTCTGGTACAACCGAAGGCTCGCGTTCACACGCGGGTTATAGATGTAGGTTGGCCGGGGTAGGAGGCAGGGCGGTGCTTTCAAGACCTTCGGCCGCTCCGGAAAGGGGCGGTCTTTTATTTTCTTGAAAAGAATATCGTAATAAAATTAGAATAAAGCAAGATTAAAGGAATAACACGACAAATTGGAGGGAGAAAGATGGCGAAGAAGGAGAAGAAGTTGTACCAGGATGTTCTGGTCATCCTCGAAAAGCGGTCAACTCGCCGGGCGGAGCATAACAGCCTGGCAACCATTGAGGTCCAGAGCGAGGACCGGCTGCTGAAGGAGAAAATCCAGGCGTACCGCAAAAACCTGATCCGCCTTCCGGAGAAGGCGACAAGTGCGTTCTGGAATTCTCCCAAAGTGGTCGAGGTCCGCAAGGAAATCGAGAAATGCCGGAAGGAACTGGCGGAGTATTGCCAGAGCGTGCTTGCCGGCAACAAGCCCGAATGGCAAATCATCGCCGAGCAGCATGGCTGGAAACCGCTCGTTTCCGCGGCAAACGAATAAGCGACGAAGGGGTGAAAGGCATGAGATACCGGGAAGAAAGGCGCCAGGCATTGCCTGGGGAACTCGTGAAAGCCCTGGTGAACGTGGATGCGCGCGGCGTCACGCTGGAAAAGGCGGACGGCGCGGAAAACCTCGTCATCCGTAAGGGCGAGACGTACAGCGTGGCGGAAACCTACTGGATCCTGGGAGGCGTGCGGCTGGAAAACGGCGTCAACCTCCTGAACGACAAGTACGTCGTGATGGTGCCGGAGGAAACGGAACTATCGGACGACCAACTGGAAGCGATCCGGCTCCGGGCCGAAACCGCGCGGAAAAAGGACTGGGACCCGCGCTACACGATGGTTTCCGTCGGCGTGGACATTCCGGCTCTTCTGGCCGAGATCAAACGCCTCAGGGCCAAACTTGCGGCGATGAAGCAGGAAGCACGATTGGAGGAGATCGCATAAACACCAGTACCATCACGTACCGTTTCAATCGGATCGGCGAAAACCAAATCCGGATCCGGTTTTCGGACCGTCCGGAAGACTTTGGGAAAACCCTCCCGAACGGCAAGGAAACCAAGCCGGTCCGCAAATGGGGCCGCGTCTGGCACGAGGCGGTTTTGACCAACGACGAATTCCTGGCTTTTCTCCGGATGGAGGGCGTCAGAAGCAGTCTGAAAGGAGAATGGGAATGAGAGTCTACGAGTTCTTGCTTGAGGGAGGGGACATGCAGCGGGTGCTTCGTTTTGAAGGCCCGCTGCATGAGGCTGCCCGAAAGGCCGTCAGGGTTGCCTTGAGGGAAGCCAAAACCCGCGGCGTGAAAATCGTGGTGTCGGTCAAAAGCCTGGTGAACATCCGGATTGCGGAGATCGACTGCACCCGCGCCGCGTGAAGCATAGGGGCGCCGGGGAAAAACCTCCGGCCGCCCCTTCGTCTTCCGCATCCCAAAGAACCTGTATTCGAGAAGGAAGGGGAAGAAAGCCATGCGCAAAAATCCCGGCTCCGGCACGATTCCCGCCGGAGTGATGCTGGAAATATACCGGAACAACCGCAGAAGCGGCGGAAAGAAGCGTCTCAAGGATTTTCCGGAAGTTCGGCGCAAACTGAAGCGGGCGCTCAAGAAAAAGGATCTTTTGAGGCAGGCGGAAGGGAAAACGATCGCGCAACTTGTCATGGCCAACGTGTGCGTGTTCGACTTCCTGGAGATCGTGGCGCCCCGCGCCATGCTTCCGCTCCTCAAAAAGCAGATCCGCGGCAACATTGAAGCATGCCTTCAAGCGACCATGCATTTCATGAATGAACTTCAAATCCGTCCGGAAGAACTCGAATTCGACCCGTTTGACCATTCCGACGTCCTGAACTACACGAAGGAATACCTGGACCGCAGACAGCAGCGCAACCTGCGCCGCTTCATCGCGCGGCAGCGGGAAGACTGCCGCCGGCGTCTTGAAGGTGTCCGGCAAAAAACGTAATTCCAATGAGGTGATTACAATGAGCGCATTGGAACAAGCGATTGCATTGGCGGCGCAAAAACACGCTGGACAAAAGGACAAAGCAGGGCAGCCCTATATCCTTCATTTGCTCCGTGTCATGATGCAGATGGAAACAGAAGAAGAGCGAATTGTGGCCGTTCTGCATGACATTTTGGAAGACACGAACACAGCCGTTTCGGAACTGTACGATCACGGATTTGATACAACGATTGTCTTTGCCGTCATCGCTTTAACCAAAAGAAAAGATGAGGATTACTATGAATTCATTGAGCGCGTTTCGAAAAACGACCTGGCCAGAAGAGTGAAACTGGCTGATCTGAAGGACAACATGAATTGGGACAGGATTCAGAACCCGTCAGAAAAAGATATGGAACGGATGCAGAAATATCAAAAAGCGTACTATATGTTGCTTGCCGCAGGGTGATTCCTGCGGTTTTTTCTTGAAAAGAACATGAATAACGTAATAAAATGAGAATAAAAAGACAAATCATTCAAGACGAGGAAGGTGGATGGTATGCCGAATCATGTCATTTCTCGCATAGTCATTTTTGGGGAGAAGGAATCCATCGCCGCGTTTGTTGCGGCGGCCAAGAAGGACGGGGAATGGGACATCAACGCCCTTTACCCGAATCCGCTGGCGGGCTTCTCCTCTCCGGTGCGGATCGTCCCGCGGGAGGAATATGACAAACAACCCGAAGACATCCCGCTCATCGGACGCGCCATGACGCAAGAAATGCACGACCGGTTCGTCAAGCAGTATGGCACGGCGGACTGGTACGACTGGGCGCTCAGGCACTGGGGAACGAAGTGGGGCGTGTACGACATCGAGGAAGAGTCCGTGACGGACACGGAGGTCATTCTGACGTACTCGACGGCGTGGTCCCCCGCGACCGGCCTGTGGGCCAAGGTTTCCGAATTGTTCCCGACGCTCACCTTTGAGAGCGAGTTTGTGGACGAATGCGGAAACTACTGCGGCAGGGAGTCCTACGCTGCCGGCGAAGTCACGGAGAGCGAGGAGTACGATGTGGACTCGGCGGAAGGGAAAGCGATCTGCGAATCCGTCGGGTACACGTTCGACTTCGACGAAGAAGAGGTCGAAGTCGTTCAATAACATTTTCCGGCAACCTGCGCCGCCCGCGCAGGTTCGTCTTATGCGCCTGGTTCCCGCCTCCTGGAACCGGGTTTTTATTGCATTCCCGCCCGCGGCGGGAGCAGTTTGGCCAATCGGCCATAACCAGGAGGCACAAAGAATGACCATCCGACCGTTTCTTGTCATCATCCTATGTTTGTGCGTGGTGACAGCGGGTGCCCTGAAGCCGCAGCCAACCGTCCATCAAGCGCCCCGGGAGACAGCGCAATCAGGCGCGGCGGACCTCTTGCTGCAGCAGGATTCCTCCCCGCCGGTTCCGGCTGAACCGGAAATGCCCGCCGAACCACCCGCGGACGACGGGCAACACCCTGTTTCCGGAGCGTCGCCGGCAGGACCGGGCGCCGTTTCCCCGGAACAGGATAAAGGGCATGATGGCACTGAAAATCATTCCTCCGGCGTTTCCTCCAAGGCGGAAACTCCTTCCGAAACGCCCCCTTCTCCTGCAAACGACTCTTCTCGGCCGGCGCCTTCATCCGCGAAACAGCCTGCCGCCTCCTTCGCAAAGCCCCTCTATTCGCTGGATAACGGCATTGCTCTGACTTTTGATGACGGACCTTCCAAATACACCGGACAACTGCTTGATATATTGAAGAAATACAATGTGCAGGCCACGTTTTTCTTTATCGGGGAAAACGTGAAATCGCGCGAGGACATGGTCCGGCGGGCCGCCGCAGAAGGCCACGCGATCGGAAATCACACCTTTCGGCACGCAAATCTGAAGAAACTCTCGAAAGAAGAACAGGAAAACGAAATTGAAGCGGGGAAAAAGGCTATCGAGCGCGCGGCAGACATCGCCGTGACGCTGTTTCGCCCGCCGTACGGCAACCTGAACAATGACACCCGGCAAATTGCCGGGGAGCGGGGCGACCGGATCATCCTGTGGAGCGTGGACCCGCGGGATTGGGACACCAGGGATCCGGAAAAGGTCGCGCAACACGTTCTTTCTTCCGTGAAGGACGGGGACATTGTGCTGCTGCACGAACGCTCGTTCACGTTGGAAGCGCTGCCGGCCACCATCGAGGGCATTCAAAAGATGGGATATGCCTTCAAAAAAATTCCCGACAAATGAATAACGTGATATAATAGGAATACGGTAACAAAACGAGAAGGAGGTTCGAGCGATGAAAAAGGGGAAACGTTTGCTGGCATCTCTCCTCTCACTGATCCTGGCATTTGCACTGGCCGGCTGTTCGGCCGGCGGGTGGAACGAAGCCCAATCCCTGATTGACGAACTGCTGAAGCCGGCGGAAAGCGGCGCTGCCGCCCAGGACACACCCGGTGACCATGCGGCGGATAAGCCGGCCGCAAAGAGCGAAAACAAGCCGGCGGCCGGAAAGGAAAAGCCGGCCGCGAAAGTGCCCGGCGATAAACCTAAGCAAACGCCGGCCGAAACAAATAAGCCGAAGGCAGTCCCGGCGGAGCAGGCGCAGCAGACTCCGGAACAAGCCGCATCCGCTCCGGAAGAGACGTCCGATCCGGAGGAGGAAGAGGCGCCGAGGCGCATTGAGGTGGTGCTGGACCATCCGATCGACGGGGACACCATCGCCGTAAAGATCGGAGACCAGGTGGAAAAGGTCCGGTTCCTCTTGATCGACACGCCGGAGACCAATCACCCCACGCTCGGCGTGCAGCCGTTCGGCCAGGAGGCAAAGGAGTTTACGGCTGAGAAGGTCAAAAACGCCCAAAAACTCGAACTTGAGTTTGACGTAGGCGAGCGTGACAAGTACGGCCGGCTCCTCGCGTACGTCTACGTGGACGGTGAATCCTTGCAGGAGATGCTCCTTGCGGAAGGACTTGCCCGTGTGGCGTATGTCTACCCGCCAAACGTCAAATACGTGGACCGGTATCGCGAGATCCAGAAGGAAGCCCAGAAGAAGGGCATCGGGATCTGGTCCATCGAGGACTATGCGCGGGATGATGGTTTCCATCCCGAGGTTGTATCCGAGGGATGACGGATTTCACCCGGAGGTCATAAAGACTTCCGGGTGAAAGACGCCCTCGGGGACGGTTGTCAAACCCTCCCTGAAGGGCGGGAGCACCCAACTGAACTGACCCGTGTGTCCGGGGATTCCCGGACGCATTTATGCTATTCGGCCACGAATAGCAGATGGCAAAAGGAGGTTCAACATGAACAAATACGCCATTGTGGACAAGGAAACCTGCATCGCTTGCGGTGCCTGCGGTTCCGCCGCGCCGGACATCTTCGGCTATGAAAACGTGAACTATGACTGGACAAGTTCGAGCACTCCGTCCAGCGCGCGCTGGAGCGGGGGCGAGGAGCGGTTCAAGGCGCTTGTCAAATACAGGGATGAAGCGCTGAAATACCTGGAGGAGCGCAGGTAGCCCGTTTTCCGCGGGCTGCGCTTCGCGTTATGGCCGGCCGGAAGCCGGTCCATTTGCGTGTTTTCACCAGGCGAACATTTCGCCTGTTGAAATACATTTTGCGACAAGGAAGGTGAAACAATCATGAAACGCGTCACGGCTTTCGTACTTGCACTCATGCTTTTCGTTGTTTTGCCTGTTTCCGCATCCGCTGCCCAGACGAGGGCGCTCATTCCGCACGCCTCATTCCTTTCTCCTGAGGGCGTCCGGTTCATATCGTATTCCAATAAATGGGGTACCGAAGAACTGAAGAAACTGTACGGCATTTTCAAGCAGTTGCCCAAAGGGGAAGAAGTCGGATATTTGGACCGGATCATGCTGTTGGAAACCGGTTCGAGGTATGCGGACGGAAGATACTTTTCGAGCATGGTGCAGTACAATGACGGGCCCTGGATGTTGGAAAAGGGGCGCCGCATTGAAATTTACGGGGTTCACAAAAAAAGCCTGGAGGAAGTCGGCTGGATTCTGGCACATGAATACGGCCATCATTTCACGTATTACTGGCTTCTCAAGGCGGAAGGAAAGGATCCTGACAATCCCGCAGTCGGGTGGGCCAAAGTGCGGCAACTGGGGGGCTTCCCGGTGTACGAACGGTCGATCGAGCACTTCTGGGACCCGGAAGAAATCATGGCGGATGATTATGCCGTCATGTTTGCTCCGCCCGTCCTGAAAGAGTGGCTGGCAAAGCAGGACTGGCCGAAACTGACTTCGGTCGCCGAGAACCAATACCTCCCGGCCGCCGAAAGCGTGCCGGGCCTAAGGTCGTACTGGGCGCGCCTGACGGGGCTGGATCTGGAGGAGCCGGCCTTCAGGGCGCCGGAGGTGGCATCGCTCAAGGCGAAAAAGAGCGCTCGCTCGATTTCCTATGAGATCGTGACGAACAAGCCGCTCTCAAAGGACCTGAAGTACGCGGTGCTGATTACGAACCGCACGGGACCGTATGGCGCTTTTCTGGTGGATGCCACCCCGTTCCGGGACGGCTCCGGCCCGCTGACCTTTGACGGTGTCTATTCCGGTGAGAACAAGTACAACATTCGGATTTACGCGTACGACCCGAAAACGAACCGCCTGACCTATTCCCCGGAAGTCTGGTTCGACTTTTCGGACCGGATGAACCCGAAACGGATCGAAAGCCAGACCAAATGGTGAGCCAGGGCGCCGCTGCCGGCGCCCTGCGCTTTTCTTGAAACTTAAAAAAATTACGATATTCAAAATAAACGACGTTATTCATTGATTGAATACGGGAATCTTGGTATAATGAAAGAGCAATAAACGAATAAAGTAACATTACGCGACGAGGAGGAGAAATTTACCATGGCCAAGAAAACAACGACTCAAAACACAACTACGTCGGCAGCCCAAGTTTCGGGGAACACCGGGAGCGATCGCCGGAGCGCGACGCAGGTCTTCGTTTTGAAGACCGACAAGCGCGTGTTCGAGGCGATCGACAACCTGGACACAAACTCCAGGTTCAGCAAAATCAAACTGAACCTGGTGGACTATGAGAAGAATCCGTCGGTGATGGTGTCGCACTCTGTGAATCCGGACGCCATGAAGGTGGTAGCGCTGGACATTCTGTCCGGCAACTTCAACGGCTACACCGAATACAAGGGCACGGCTCAGTCCAAGCGGCCTGACGGCAAGCCGGAGGCACGGGTCCTGCGCATCCAGAAGAACGACCCGGCGAAGTACCGGATTCCGTATGCCGTCACCATCGAGGTCGGCGAAGGCGAGGTGGTCGGACAAGGCGCCGTGAAGATGGTGCAGCGGGAGCAGTCCGTGACCGTCTTCCTGTCGGAATTCGACCTGAAGCGTTTCGCCGTCTCGGTGCTGGACTACATCCGCGCCTGGGAGGCGGCGCAGATCGCATCGCGCCTGAATGCGGCGCCCGCCGCTGACGCCGGCGACGCGGATCAGGCCCAAGGCGCCTGATCCCCAGTTGCCTCGCCCCCGCGCCTTGCGGGGGTTTATCTCATTCAACGGCACAGAGGGTCTTCGCGTCTTCAAGGAGGATAAGGCGCGTTACGAACGGGAATGCCCGGACCGTGTGTACGAGCGGGAAGTCAGGAAACTGGCCATATTCGATCAAGAGGGCCGAAAGGTAGTGTAGAAAAGATGGACATCCGGTTTGAAAAACGAAAGGCGGCGGCTGTCACCGGGCACCGGCCGAACAAGATCGGAGGGTACAACCCGCATGCGCCCCTCCGGCGGGCCATCCGGGAGGAACTGAAAAAGACCGTCCGCCAGTTGATCGGTGAAGGGTACAACACATTCATTTCCGGCATGGCACTCGGCGTGGATCAGGATTTTGCGAAAGTCGTGCTGAACCTCAAAAACGAGTTCCCGTACATCCGCGTGGTGGCCGCCGTGCCGTTTGCGGGACAGGATGGAAACTGGCCGGAAGATTCCCGGCTGGCTTACCGCGATCTGCTCGCCCGCTGCGACGAGATCGTCTACGTGTGCGAGCCGGGGTATTCGGCCTGGAAGATGCAGCGGCGCAATGAGTGGATGGTGGATCACGCCAGCGTGCTCATCGCCGTGTGGAACGGCACGCCCGGCGGAACCGCCAACTGCGTCCGCTACGCGCAAACGAAGCCCGGCATCCGGATCATCCGCATTGATCCGAGGCGATTGGCCAAAGCGAAAGGAGGAATCGTGCATGTTTCATGATCTGCCGTCTGCCATCGGGGATTTTCAACTTCAGAATCTCAACACGGGACCGGATTTTACGAACGCCGAGGTGCTGCTGGAACTGGTGGAGCACCGGGTGGTCCTGCCGATTGTCGCCTACAGCCGGCTCAAGTGGCCGATGGCCGAGCATTTCGTGCTGAAATTCAACCAGACGCAATTTGCGGTGAAGCGGGTTCTGTTCGACCTATCCAAGAAGATGGAAGAGGAAGGCCGGATTCAAGCGCAGGAAACGGTTCGGGCCTATCCGATCACGGCGGTCGCGGAGGCGGTGAAGGGACTCGCCCAGATCGTCGGGGAGCATGCCGGTCATCCGACTGACTGCGCATGTCAAATGCAGCCTGTGTGAGATTTTTCCGGTTCCGTCCGTTTGCATGTCAAAACCGTCCGGGGGTGCGGCACGATCTCCCGGAGGGATTTTTTCGTGCCGGGACCCTTGAGGTGCACCTCCGTCCGAAAGCCGGTATAATGAAAATACCCGGATATACGACTGGTGAATTCCTTTCCGCGGGTTCCCTCTGCGTTTCCCGTTACGGGATTTTTTTTGTCTCTCCTTCCGGCTCGCTCCCCTTTATGCCTGCCAGGCAGGCGCTTTGGAAATCTGTGTGAGAGGGGAGATTCCGATGCCAGTTGCCACCGCAGAAGCCGCGGCCACTTCCGCGGTCGATTCGCTGAGACTTCCCGAATCCTTTCTTTCCCGATACAAAGGCCGACAGCCACGGTGGGGTTTTGACGGGCTGGGCTACATCATCTACCTCCGCACCTATTCCCGAAAGAAGCCGGACGGCACGCGGGAAGACTGGTGGGAGACGGTCCGCCGCTTCACCGAGGGCAACTTCAACATCGAGTGGGAGCGCCGCCGGGAGATCGGCGCGGCCACGCCGGAGGCTCGGGAGGCGCTCCGGCGCGAGATGGAGCGGTTCTATGAACTCGCCTTCAACCTGCTCATTCTGCCGCCGGGGCGCGGCATCTGGATGAGCGGCACCGACTATGACAAGCGCAGCGGGGATGCCCTCAACAACTGCTGGGGGATTGCCTGCCGGCCGTACCCTTACGCCCCGGGAGAGCCGTCCAGGGTCAGTTACCCGTTTGCCTTTGTGATGGATCAGGCCATGAAAGGCGGCGGGGTCGGCGTCAACATCCAGCGCCGAAACACAAGCCAAATCCCGCCCGTGAAGAGCCGCGTGAACCTGAAGATCGTGTGCAGCCCAAATCATCCGGATTTTGCGAATTGCCTTCCCCATGTCCTGCCGCTTTCGCATGAGCCTGCTGGGGAAGAATGGATCGACCGGATTCCTGAAAATTTGCCCAAGCACCTGCATTTCCGGATTCCGGATTCGCGGGAAGGCTGGGTCATGGCGCTGCGGCTTGTCATCGACGGGCATTTTGATGGACTGGAAGAACTCGTGCTGGACATTTCGGACATCCGCCCCAAGGGGAGCGACATCCGGGGCTTCGGCGGCACGGCCAGCGGTCCGGCGCCGCTTGCGGAGATGCTGGTAACGGTAAACCGCATCCTGAACGAGGCGGTTGGCCGGCGCCTTACGCCGGTTGAATGCGGCGACATCATCCAGAACGAAGGCAAGTGCGTAGTATCGGGCAACGTCCGCCGCACGGCGCTCATCCTGATCGGCGACGAAGACGACCGGGATTTCATCGAGAGCAAAAACTATGCCCTGGAGAAAAACGCGGGCGCCTGGCTCTGGCGGTGGACGAGCAACAATTCCATCGACATCCGCCCCGACTCGCCGCGCGAAACGATGCTGGAGATGGCCCGCAACATCTACTGCAACGGGGAACCGGGCTACGTGAACATGCATCTGGCCCGCCACTTTGGCCGCATCATCGACGGTTTCCGGGAAGACATCGACGGGGAAGTGGAGGTGTTCAATCCGTGCGGGGAGATCGGCCTTGCCAGCGGCGAAAACTGCAACCTGTTCGAGGTGAACCTGCCGCGGATCCATGAGTGGATTAAGGCCGGCTTGGCCGATGAGTCGCTCTACCGGGAAGCCCTGACGCTGGCGGCGCGCTATGCGTACCGGGTGACGTTCCGCAAGTACGAATGGGAAATCACCCGCGACATCATTGGCCGCAACCGCCGGATCGGGGTGGGGATCACCGGCATCACCGACTGGATTCTGCTCAAGTTCGGCCGCCCGGCCGTGAAGGGTTTCCTGGAAGACGGTTCGCCGATTTTTGATGCGGAAATCGCGGAGGAACTTGACCGCATGTACGGTTTCGTCCGCGAAGCGAACCGCCGGCATGCGGAGGAACTCAAGGCCGCGCCTTCCCTCAAGGTGACGACGGTGAAACCCAGCGGCACGATCTCGATTCTGATGGGCTGCGCGCCGGGGATGCACCATCACTGGTCCGGCTACTTCATCCGCCGCGTGCGCTTCGCCAAAAACAACGAACTGGTTCCGGTGCTCAAGGCGTGCGGCTATCCGGTCGAGCCGGCCATTCTCGGCGAGGAAGACGGAAAGACGGTCTATGACGAAAACACGGTCGTCATCTCCTTCCCGGTGAAGGCCCCGACGGCCGACCACCCGCTGTTCCGGGCATCACGGGAAGTCCCCCTGCGCGAACAGGCAGCCTTCCAGGAACTTTTGGCCACGTACTGGTCCGACAACGCCGTAAGCGCCACCCTCACCTTCCACAAAGGCAAAACGCCGGAGGAAGACGAACGGGTCATCCGGGAGATTGCGGACGTGCTCGACCGGGCGAAACGGGTCATCAAATCGACGACGCTTCTGCCGTATTCCTCCGAGACTTACCCGCAAATGCCGTATGAAGCCATCACCAAAGAGCAGTACCTGGAGATGGCCGGCCGCATCAAGGCCAGGCCGTGGGAAATCCTGCGCGGGAGCGTCTCGTTTGGAACGGACGACGCGGACGAAGCCGAATGCGCCGGCGGGCATTGCCCGATCAAATAAATCAGGCGGAAGGAATCCCTTCCGCCTTATTTTTTGCTGTCTTTTTTCCGTCCGCAAGGGTATACTGGAGGTATACGGGTATACGGTCGTATATCGTTGATTTCTCAAGGAGGTGAAGTATACGGTGATGGAACCGGCAAAAGAAAAGGACGCCGTGATCAAGGTTAACGAAACCATCCGCGACATGATCAATGCGATCGGGGCGGAACTTGGCGGCAAAACGCAGAAAGAAGTGGCCGAGTACCTGCTTGCATTATACCAGAAGGAAAAGGCGGAGAGAACGGGAGAGGCCATTCCGCACCTGGATGTCTTGCGCGAATTTTTCGCCCGCGTGGAGGGGATTTACACGGAGGCGGTGCTTACGGCCCGCGACCGGGAACGGTTCAGCCGAGAGAAAATCTCCGCCCTGGAAGAGGAACTGAGGCGCACGAAGGCGGAACTTTTGGACAAGCAGAAAGAACTGGAAGCGGCCGAGGGGGCCATCCGGGAGCGGGACCGGCTGGCCGAGGAAAGGGTGGAGGCGGCCAAAGCCGAGGCCGCACTCGCCCGCGAGGAAGCGCAGCGGGAACTGGCCGCCATGCGGGAACTTTTGGACGAGGCCCGAAAAAGCGAGGAGAAATCGCAGCGCCTGGCTCTTCTCATGCAGGAGTCCGTGGACCAGGCAAAACGAAAGGCGGACGAGTTTGCGGAGAAGGCCGCCCGGGCCGACGAACTTGCCCGGGAACTCGCCAAGACGAAAAAAGAGTTGGAGGAGTTGCACGCCGAATTCGATCGCTTCAAGGCCCAGGCTGAGTTCGAGCGGGAGCGGGCCGTTCTGGAGGCGGAAAAGCGGGCCATGAAGGAACTGCGCGAGGCGCTGGATGAAACAAACCGTCTGCGCTCCCTTTTAGCCAAGGGCGAGTCCGGGAAACCGGTGGACTGAAGCGGCTCTCACGGTTATAATGGAAGCAATCGAATACAAGCAAACGGGAAGCACCCGTTGGATGCGGCTTTGGCCGCGTTCGGCGAGGTGCTTTTTTGTTTGCGGAAAGGGGAACGGGGATGGGAAACAGGTCGTTGGTCCAAGGCGAGCCGATCGAAGTCTGGTTTGAGGACGGAAGTTGCGACTGGGGAACGTTTCTGGAGTTCTTTTTTGGCGAAACCGACGGGTATCTCGTCTACGAGCGCCCGCGGCTCGTAATCGGCGAAACCGTCCGGGAAGAGGTCCGGTTCGTGCCGATTGAAAGCATCCGGGAAATCCGGCGGCCGGAAATATACCTTTGCGAGTGACCACTTTTTTGGGGTCGGCGCCGCTTCTCATTCTGCAGCAAAGAAAAGCCGGGGGCGCCTGCACAATGCGTACAGTTTTGAAAAAAGATTTATGAATCCCAAATCCCTTGCGCCGCAAGGGATTTGGGATTCCGTACAGGAATTCAGGAATTTTTTGTGTTCTGTCTTCCTCATCACCTGACCCAACAACGACCAGTTGATGAGGAAGAAAGGCGCCCCAAATTACATTACGTTATTCATTGAACACGAATAACGTAACACTTATAATATTATCAGGACAAAATACGAATGCGACGACAAGGAGGAGAGAGATATGGAAATGAAGGTGATCCAACCCAAGAACCAAACGGCGGAAAAACCTGAGTTCCGCACGGAACCGTGCCTGATTTGCGCATACCCGATCACGGTTCCGGCGGCCGCCATCAATGTTTGCGTGCCGTGCCCGCGCTGCGGATTCCGCCGTTGCGAGGGGTGAAACCGGAGGTGGAAAACCGTGCCGAAGAACCAGACTGCCGCGAAGGGGGGCCGCCTGATCATTCTGGGCGGCCCTTCGACCAGCGGGAAATCGACCATTGCAAACATGCTGGGCTTTCCGACGCTTGTATCTGTCACCACGCGGAAGCCTCGACCGGGTGAAATTCATGGCGTCCATTACTACTTCATTCCAGTTTGGAAGTATGATCTGCTCAGTTGCCTGGGGCGGATCCCGGAAAAGACGGTATATGCAGGAGTGAAGTACGGCATCTACAAGAAAACGCTGGAAGCAGTCAAAAAACGCGATACTCACACGGTCGGCATTTTTGATGCCAAGGGCGTGAAGTGGCTGCGGAATTACCTGGGGCCGGAGCGGGTTTTGGCCATTTACGTCGGCGTGAACGAAAAAACCATGCGCCGCCGGCTGGAAGCGCGCGGGTCTTCGCCGGAAGAGGTGGAACGGCGCATCCGTCAGGCACTCCAGAAAGAACTTCGTCCGGACTACATCGACGTCTACGACGAAGTGGTCTGGAACAACGACGGAACGCCGATCGAAGAGACCGTTGAAAAAATCCGCGCCATCCTCCGGAAGCGCCGGCTGCTTCCCGCATGGACGGCATGAAACGGCAGGCCGGGCAGCCCGGCCCGTTTCGTTTGGGCAGAGTTGAAGGATTTTCGCGGGTATGTTATGCTAGAAGCAAGGAAACAATAAGAAAGGCCCGGGGGTGGCAGCCCCCCAGGCCTTTGCCCGGCGAAAGCCGGCATACAACCCATCTCGGGTGGGAGTCAAGTCTTCCCCCGGATGGAACTCCGAAGAAAGTGACCGTCATCCTTGGGAGGGGAGGTCACTTTCTTTTTTTGTCAATCTGGTCGAAGATGAACTTCAGCAACGTCAAGAGAAACGTGCCAAAGGCCATCAACGCCATGACAAATTCGAAAGTGCTCAACCGCATCACCTCCTTGGCGCATGATGCGCCGTGGGGTGCCGGCCTCGCCGGACCCGGAGGAAGATGCGTTCCCACCCAAGGCCCACCTTCCTTCACCGTCGAGCGAAGGAACATGGAGGGTTGTACGCTTCCATTGTACCATATTTTGCTTCTCTTGGCGAACGTTTATTCGCAAAGAAAAGCCCCCGAGGCCGGGGGCTTAAATCTTTCTGTTGGCAATGAGGAACAGGGCGATCAATTCCAGAATGCTGGGCAATTCCTGATGATAATGGTTGGGATAACGCGTCCGGTTGGTTAATTTGGCATCATCCGGCGGGTGGACGTGGAAAGGTTCGGTTTCCGTCTGATACCGTGGGTCATCCGGATGCGGCTCGCTGTGAAATTTTAGGAGCACTTTCCCGTCTTCTCCAACCCAATCGTAATGGTATTCCTTTATGAATCCGCCCTCAATTTCTTCGGTGATGTACAAGCGCGATCCATCCAAAAACACAAAGGTGTGACGCAAAACGGACGGCAAGGAGCGCAGCCCGTTGGCGTCCACATTGCTGGAATCCATAATGATATGATCGAAAACCTGTTCCAGAAGTTTGATGTTGGATGGCGGGTATTGGGTGGTGACAGACGTCCTCTTCGTCTTTTTCGGTTTCGTCTTTTTCGGCGGATTCTTGCGTGAACGCGACGCGCTCAAGACCGATTTTGCCGCCTTTCAATCATCCTGATGAGCGATGCCCACAGCGCGGCATCCCGTTCTTCTTCCGGTGTAAGGTCTGTGCGCTTTCCAAGCGTGTCCTCGTAGGAGCCGCCGTATTTCCGTTCGTAGAAGGCCACGTCTTTGCGCAGTTCCTCCAGTTCTTCTTCCGGCGTCATCGTGTCGCGCTTGAGGCGCACCTGTTCCTGGGCGTACAGTTCCGCCGCCTCGGCCACCGTGATCGGCTTTCCGAAAGGCGAAATGTACACGGCCGTCTCCGGAATGCGAAACTGCCTGCCGCTCGCTCTTGGAGGCAAGCCCTTGAAGCGGCCCTGGGCGATCCAGTTGTGGATGGTCTGGATGCTGACCCCGAAGAAGCGGGCCACTTCGCCCGTGGTGTATTTTCGCGCCGCCGGTTCCTCGGACGCTCCCATCTCCACCATGTGCGCCAAAACCCGCTGAAGCGCGCTCCGGGGATCGCGGCGCACCAGAAGACCGTCCACTTCCTTCAAAAGGTCGCGGTTTCCCAGAGGAGATTTCTCGATGTAATTCGCCAATGCCTTGACAACCAGCGGCATCCTGTCGTCCTGCGGAGCCTCTTTCGCCAGTTCCATTGCGGCCGATATGGCCCGCTCCCGCTCCTTGACCTTCAGCATGTACATCACCTTCCGCACCTCCATTCTATCATGGTTTGCCTTAAACTTCAAGAAAACTTCAACCCCTTATCAGCACAGTATGCGCTCAGGAGTCCGAAATATACCTGAATAAACGAAAAAGGCCGCCGTTTCATTCGGCGGCCTCAAGACATGACCCACCACTTGATGAGCAGATTCAGGAGCCACACGATCGCGTAGGCAATGACAAGTCCCCGGATCCACTTCACTCGTCATCCACTCCTTTGGGTTATGAAACATATGGCGATTCTGTCATTCCGTCCGGGAAAGCCAGTGGTAGTAGGAGGTTTCGCTCACTGCGAGCCGCTCGCGCTCGCAGAAGGCGACAAAGTCGCAGAATCCCGCTTCGGTGAGCGCATATTGCTGGGCAAGATACCGGATGGCGCGGCTGCGCGCCTCTTCGCGCCGCCTGGCCTCCTTCCAAATCTCGATGGAAGGCCGCGGGTCTTTCCGGATGTCCTCCGGTGTACGAGGGTGGGCAAAGCACCAGAAGACGAACGAACGGAATTCGTCGGGGGTGAGTCCATTTTGTTCGGCGAGGTATTCGCAGAGGCGCTCGAACAGGGGATAGTCGATCTTGTCCTTGTTGGCTTCCGCCCAAAGGTAGGGGTTTGAGTCGCCCTTGGAAGCGTTGAGGTCAGGGTCAAGCGGGTAGACGTTCCCGACGTAGGTGCCGCCGTGGCCGATCGACTGGGGGATGAAGTGGTCCATCGAGATAAGGAAACTGAAGGAAAGCGCGCAGCGGTTTCCGAATTCGTCCAGGATCCGGCCCCATTCAAACGGCGTCAGGTCCGCGCGTAATCCCAGCGAACGCGAGGTTTTGACATGTTCCAGAACCTTTTTGTCTTCCAGCGGGCTGTTTCGGTGCCGCGGGGAAGCATTTGCGCGCCGGAAGGCTCTTGGGGAAAGGAAGGGGTTCGAGCGGGGGAGAGGCATATGCGGTCCTCATTCCACAAGCCGCGGCGTGGAGCAGAACCAGCCGGCCGTCTGGCGGCGATAGTTCGTCTGCTTGTAGTGCGCGATCACGGTGACGACCAGCCGCACGCCGTTCTTCCACGAAACCACGACGGCGAACCTTCCCGGCACCCGCCATTTGATGATCCCCCGGAAGGCGGGCAGGTTTTGCACCACCCGTACGACTTCGGACGGAGAAATGCCGCTTTCCCGGCAGCGCTGATGCGCGTGATCCGACAACACCACTTTCGGTTTCAACATCGCTTTTGGTTTTTCTGCAATCATCATCTCTGAACACCTCTCTTCCGTCTGGTTTTCCGATGGAAAGGGAAGGACCCGACGACTGTCAGGCCCTTCTGCCCGCAGATGCGCAAGAGACGACGTGCGCCGGCGATGTTCCGGTCCAGACAAGGCCGGGCGGCGGATCCCCGCTTCGCGGGGGCGTCACAAATGGCGGATCACCAATATACGGCGCCATCCCCGGCGGCGGGTCGCCGATGTAAACTTCCGGCCGCGCCGGAGCGTTCACGGATCCGGAACCGGGGGAAAGGAAGGGAGGCGGCGCCACGCGGCGAACCGCGATGTAGCCGGCCACCATCTCCCGCAGAAAAACCGATTCGTTTTTCCCTTCCAGCGCCAAAAGGCGCCTGAGTTCCTCTTTCATTTCCTGCGTAATCCGCGCCCGAATGTAGGCCGTTTTCGGGCGTTCGGCTTTCTTTCTCGACATATGCGTTTTCGTCTCCTTTCCGATCATTTGATCCGGACTTCCAGAATGCCGGAGACCAACCGGTCCGGGAATATCTCCACTTCTTCGTACTTCATGGAAAGCACCTTGCAGTAGTTGCGGGCAGCATCATGCAGCGTGAATAAAACGGGATCTCGGACCAGAAATCAACGACGGCCTCCTGAATCGAATTCAACTTTGCTCATGAGCAGGCGCCTCCGTTCTTATTTGCTGTTCCCGTTTTTCAATGCTGTTACGAATCCTTTGCAAAATACTGATGATGTTATCAATCCCCTGCAGATTGTAAAAACCAAGGACGATCTCCGGCTGATTGGCAAAGACGTCTTCGATTCCCGGCTGAACATCGCCGTTAATCTCAAATGTCTTGTTCATTTGGGAAATGGCCAAAAATGAAATTGGCAAATTTTGATCTTCAATGACGGCCAGACCAACATCTCCAGCGCCAAAGAGAATGGATGTAACGCCGTTCTCTTTTAAGATTGGCATCATGTTCACCTCAATATGTTACGATGTTCTTGTTCGATTACATTGTAGCACAATAATAATGCGAATAACAAGTATAATGATTGAATAACGGAATAAAAAATGGGAGGGGAGTAAACAGTCTCTTTACGAGAATAATGGAATAAAGGCAGCATAATGAAATGGATTGCGAATGAGCGAAAAAATACATTCCATTATACTCAAAAAATTCGTTTGTGCAATACCTTTCTGATGGGAATGAATTGGGAATTCTGCTTCTTTCTTGGATGCGGTAAAATGAAAGTGTGTTAAGAGGGGGAGATGACTATCGAACAACGTCCACTTCGCCGTACGGTGTGATAGTGGTATCCATCGTACGAAAAACGGGACTCGGGTTGTTGCCGCAGCCCTGATGTCTCTTATATCTTTTGCCCGAAAATAAAACCCCTCGCTGAACGTTAGCGAGGGGTATTTGCTTCTTTGCTTCGCAAAAGTTTTTTGATCAGTCTTGTGCAAGCGTTGGTAGCATAAACGAACAGGGAGTGTTTGTTGAACGGTTTCTCAAAATACACTCGCTGCTCGTATTCTTGCACATCTTTGACGTGATTCAGATTTGTGGTATTGTCCCTGGCCATCAGTATGGGTGCTTTGCGTTTCAGAACGCGGTCATCTTCTTGCCCTGCGGATCAATCAAGGCTCCGTTTTCCCCCAAAACCCAGCAAGTGGTCGCGGTCTTGCCATTCAGAGCGGCCGCCAGAATGATAGAACCGTCTGTTTCGGGGTCAAACTCGTTCTGTGTCCAGATGTCCTGGACATCCTGAATCGCTTGCTTTTCCGTCAGGTGCAGGCTGACGACTTGATCGGCGCCAAACTCGTAGTGGTGAACGTAAATCGGCGCCTCCCCGGAAAGCAGCGCAACGACGCGGCGAATGGACGCATAGGTTTTTTCGATCAGTTCTTTCAGATCCTTTTTGTCGTCGCCCAATTGTGCCCAGGTGAGGGCCAGTTGTTTGGCCCTCTTCACCAGCACTTCAACCGCCGGCTCTATGCTGCAGTTCTGATCGGTTGCGACAGCCGTATCCAGTGTATCCAGGTCCGCTGTTGTCGCCTGCTCCGCATCTTCTCCGGTCGCGGGAGCGGAAGCGGGGATGTTGCCGCCGTATTGGCGCATGAAACCCGCTGCGGAGTAGTAGTCTATGCCGCACTTGTTGACGACGATTTGAGCAGGGTCAATTCCTTGCTCAATCAGCGATTGCACTGTCTGAACGGCGTCAGCGTACGCCAACTTGTTGATCCAGCCTCCGCCGTGTTCGTTATTCCATGAGATGATCCAACCCTGCATCATTTCGACTCACCTTCCTGATTCTCTTCGTCATTCGGATACACGCGCGTCAGTTTCACTACTCCTGGGAGAACGGCTCCCTGATTGCGCATCGTGACAATGTCACCGCCGTTTTCGGTGATGTATTCGGCGTCGCCGTATCTCTCCAGTTCCCAGAGCGGGGTGAAGACGTAGACGGTTTGACCTTCTTCGTTGAAGACGCGCGCATCATCCGTTTCATGGTCGAACTCCTCATCCAGTTCCGCGTGCAGTTCCCGGATCAATGCGGCCAGATCATTGGAGAACTTCGGCGGCTGGATGGTTCCGCGCTGTTGGATGACAGCGCAGAACTTCGGTTTTTCGAGATCCGCGATGGCGTCTTCCAGTTCCCGGAGCCGATTTTCGAACGTCTTACGGCTCCCGGCGTCTTCGACCATGAAATTTCCGGAGTCAAAGAGTCCTCCATGAAGAAAAGCAACGCGTCCGGAAACAAGGTCTCCTACCCGGATCGACGCCAAAAGTTCTTTGTTTTCCGAGTATGCCGGAAACAGCCAGGGAAAATCATCCGGTTTCCCGGCGACAGACAGCATCGGAACGCCTTCCGGCGTGATGAACTGTACGACACCGCCAGATTCACCGTTCAAGATCTCCTGGATCTTCTTTGTTTCAGCCTTCAAGATTTCCAAAGCATGATTCATTGTTGATCCCTTTCCTCTTCGTGTATGATTTTGGAATTACAAGAATTTCGCTTTGTTCGCATGAAGGTCTTTGATCTTCATTTCCAGAATGTCCGTAGTGATGGTCTTGGGGATCAATGCGGCGATTCTGGCTTTTTCCTCCTCAAGGGCTTTTTTGCCCTCTTCGGTGTCAAGCCAATCTATTGCCGTCCAGAAGAGGGAGAATCCTGCTTGCTGCGGGTCTTTCGAGTGTTCCTCCTGGAGTTTCTTGTTGAGTACGGCATTTTTGGCGAGTTTGCGAACCCGCTTTTCGAACGGAGGAACCAAGTTCAGCATTGATCCGGGAGTTATGAATGGGCGGCGCAGGAAACATTCCACCACAAAGCCGTTTTCAGCGGCCACGCCGCGTTTCCAGGCTTTATCCCAGTCCTTTCTGCGCTGCTCCCATTCTTTTTCCGTAACGCCCTCATCCCGGTCGGTGTTGTCCCAGTACGGGTAGGGTTTTACTTCCGGGAGAGACTCCCAGACTGTGCGATATGCGTCTTGCTCCGCATAGAAAAGAGCAAGAACCTTACCCCGTATCGGCATGAGGACAAACGACACATCGAGGTCGTACTCGGTGTCGCGTTTGAGCGATTTTTTGGTTTTTTCCACGCGCTCTGCCACGCCCCAGAAAATCAGATGTTCCAAGGATTGAGTGGCATCGAAGGTTTCCTCCGTATCACCGAATTCTTCTTCGAACCATTTCCGCACGTCATCGAGAGACGGTTGCAGGAAGATCAAATCGACGAAGTCGGCGATCTTTTTGGCCAGGAGTTGCTTGAACAGTTCCTCTGTCACTTCGGTTATCTTCGCCCTGACCTTCTGCGTAAACTGATGCAGTTGCAGAAGCGTCATGTTGCCGAGTTGATACCCGTTGTAGATTTTCGTGCTCATTTGAATCCCCCTCAATCATGATTGAGTGATGATGGATTGTCCGGCGGCTCCAGTCCGGCCGCCGGATCGTGATTCATACAGGAAAGATTTTCGTGAATGGCCGCCCCGTTTTTGGATGACGGAAAATATCACCGACATCATCTTCTTTGATGACGATCAGGCCATCCTCCGAGAGGTATTCGGCCTTTTCGCGAATGGCGAGTTCCAGGGCCGGCGTGTATTCGTACACCAGGTCCCCGTACTCGTTGTAGATGCGGGCCGAGTCTCCCGTGATGTAGTCCTCATCCAATTCGTCATGGATGTTCAGGACCGCTTCCTTCAGGTCCCGGATGATGACGGGTGAAAGCGTCTGCCCGTCTGTGGTGCGGACTTCGATGAAGCGAGGCGTTTCCAGATCGAAGATGGCCTCTTCCAGATCGTTTTTCAGTTGCAAGAGTTCATCTTGCGTGTAAGCCTCCTCGATCTCGAAAACGTCGTCGTCCCGCCAATTGCCGGAGACGATCACCCCGGGCCTGACCTTGCCATCCAGGTCTTCCGGCCAGAAGGCCTCCTTCCAAAGGGATGGATCGTCATGCTCCTTCATTGCGATCCGCGCTTCCCGTGTTCCGGGATCGGCTTCGGCAACCACCCAGCCCGTCTTTGGGTCGAGCAGGTATTCGACGTGCCGAAGTTCCCGTTTGAGCACTTCCAACGCCTTCTTCATCCTTCATCTCCCCTTCGTCTTCGTGATTTCCGGTTCCGGATCAAAACCGTTTCCGCTTTGCGCCGCCCTGGGCGATGAGCAGAAGCGCTTCCTTTATTGACTTCAGTTTCGCGGCGGCCTCGGCATCACCGCGTTTCGCCGCCTGCTGCAGCGCGCGCAGCCCGCCGGCTTCGCTTTCGAAGGCCGCCATGACAGCCGGTTGGGCGTAAAAGCAGGGAACGGGTTCGTAATCCGGATGCTCCGGAAGAAGATCGTTCAGCACGAATTCGACCATGGCGGGGATGTCCAGCCAGTCATATTCGTCGTATTTTCCGTCCGCATACTGGTTGACCAGTGCGACGTCCCCGAAATAGATCTTCTGGTCGTTGTGCTGAACCACGGTTTTGTAATCCGGAAGTCCAAACATCTTCCTCATCCTCCTTCGCCGTCGAATTATGAATAAAAGAATCAACCACGAATATTGTAACATATTTTATGACCAATTTACAGAACATCGGAATGAAACAGGAACAAGGGAACAAAAAAAGACGGGGCATCCGACCCCGGTGTCGAACACCCCGCCTTGTGAAACGGCCGCAGCCGCAAGTTTTTGCCTCCGGATTTTCCCGGTCCAGTTGCTGCGTGCCGGATTTCCACCTGTGTTTTGGAATATCGTAACATAATTGCAAAGAAAAATAAAAAATAACGGAACTTTTTTGAAAAATAGGAATCATTCTTGAACAGAGAGCAAAGAATTCGCTATATTGAGACTGTACCCGATCCTGCACAAGACGGTGAAGGAGGTTTGGGAACATGAATCTGCAGGAGAAACTGTTTGAGATTTTCCGGGAAGAAGACACGATCCTGGAAGACCGGGACTATCCGGACACGGGGCAGGTAGTCAGCGACTTCCTCGCCAGCCAGGGCATCGAAGCCGACTTTGATGTGGAAGAGGGCGCCCTGGAACTGTCCGACGGCGGGACCCCTTACCGCTACGATGTCATCCGGTTCAAAGAGGTTCCGGTTGTCGTCACGCTGCTTCTCAGCCATTGCATCGGCTGGGATTACATGGTCAGCGGCGTAGAAGTCCAGGACGAAGAAACCACTCCCAACAATCAGGCGGTCGCCTGAAACAACAAACCCCCGGGGGAAATCCGGGGGGTTATGGATGGGAAAATGACACTCCCTCTCCCCTAATTTAAGAAGAACTATGTGGGACACCTGGTCCGGTTTTTTCGCCCGCCCATTTCCGGAACCAGGCCATCGAACAGGTGCGCACGCGTCCGGCGCGTGCCCCCTGGATGATCCGGTATTGGAGGCGCCGGCTGTCGGGGAAGACGGTCACGATTTCGCGCACTTCACCAGGCATCTGTTTTCCGGCGAACCGGTCGCCCGGCGCAAAGGTCGTTTCCGGCTCTTCCGTTCCCGCCAAATCGGATACATCCCGCTCCGAAAGGGGGACATCAAACAGTTCGCCCCGTTCGGCCGGCGGCCGGCATTCCAGAAACTCCTCCAACGCCCGCTCCCGCTCCATCTCCTTCCGGATGGCCCGGATGTTCTCCATCAGGTTCGACAGGTCTTCCAGGGCATGCGCAAGCAGCGCCGCCAGGGCCGGATCGTAAATGACTCCCCAACTGGTTCCCGTTTCATCCACCAGGAACCAATCGTTCGGAGACGCCTCGTATACCGCAAGGGTTTTGGGGTTTACGGGCAAGGCGGCCAGCCGGCCTTCGATGGCGGAAAGGTCAAGACCTTCGAGCAGAGAAGAGAGGAGAGCGTCCGTCTTCATGAGGCTTCCTCCTTGCAAAATACGAAATGGCGAATCCAAACCAATAAGGCGCAACGGCAAAAGGCTATTGCGCCTGCGTACGGTTCACGATGCGGCTTCCCCTTCGGATGGCGCCAGTACGCCCGCCTTTTGCAGGAGGGGTTCGGCCCCCGGTATCGTGTATCCAAGATGCCAGGCCGTCAGCGTAACGGCAAGCCGCATGCTTGGCGAGTCCTTGGCCGCCTCGAACAGTTCCTTCACCTTTTCCTCGCCAAAGGGTTTCCCGGAGAGCGCGGCAAGGGCCTTTTCCGCGCATTCCAGTTCCTTGCCGGCCTTTTCAGCGTCTTCTGCATGGGTTTCGACACGGTACTCCAGTTCGTTGATGTACTCCCTCAGCGCCCTTTTCACCGTTCCGGCGTAAGGGATTGCGATGCCGGTCATCGTTTCCGCCGCCCCCTTCTCCTTGAGCATTTTCATCATTTCAAACTCACACGACATGCAAAGCCCCCGCGAGATCGGCTCATCGCCCAGTTGCCGCCCGAAATAGGGGCCGCAATCCACGCCGTGGTAACTTCCGCACCGCTCGCACCGGACAGACACATAGAGACGCGTCATCGTTCCCAACTCCTTCTCCTTCGTTCATCGAATATTGGAACCATACATGAATATTGTAGCATAACGAAAAAAACAAATAAAGGTATAAGAAAAGAAAGCCGTAATCAAAAATGAAAATGTGTCACAAAATCGTGGAAAGTGAAGTTGAAAAATGGTATAATTCAGGTATAACGTAACAAAACGAGAACGGAGGGATGAGGGATGGCGCTGCCGGTGCAACGGATTGAGGGAGTGATCGACTTCATCCAGTACCCGCGCAACGGTTTTACAAAGCCGATGGAGTTCGCGGTTGTCCATGTCAGAACGGATACCGGCAGGCGGATCAAGGCGGCCGGGGAAATGATCCCGTGCAAGCGCGGGGAAGTGTTCTGGTTCGAAGGGTACATGAGGCGGGACAAATACGGTGAGACATTCCGGTTCGAGCGGGCCGGCCGGTCCGACCAGGGCGAGCAGGGAGCGCGTTCGTACCTTGCGCACCTGTTCGGACCCAAGACGGCGGAAAAGATCATCGCGCATTTTGGCGGGGCGGAAGACGCCCTGGCCGCATTCAAGCGCGATCCGTATGAGGTGACGGCCGTCAAGGGCATTTCGACGAAAACGGTCCAGAAGGCCGTGCGCAGGCATCAGGACCATGAGGTGGTCGAAGTGCTGTTCACCACGCTCAAGCCCTATGGCCTCACCATGCACATGGCCCTCAAAATCTACAAGAAGTACGGAAGCGGCTCCCTGGACCGGCTGAAGGAAAATCCCTACATCCTGATGTACGACTTCGACGCGTTCGATTTCCATGCCGCGGACCTCATCGCCTCCTATTTCAATATCCATCCGCATGACCAAAACCGCCTCGAAGCGGGCGTTTTCCACGCCATGATGCGCGCCCTGTCCGAAGGACACGTGTTCCTGCCGCTCGATGCGCTCATCCGGCAGACCGTCCGGACGCTCAACGCACGGCAGCAAGACAGCGTACCGAACTTTCTCGTCGAGCAAACCGTCATCTCGCTCCTCAAAAACGAACGGCTGTACCTGGAAAAAGGAGACCGGGTGTACCTGCCGGCCTATCACAAGTACGAGGTTGGCGTGGCCAAGCATCTGCTCCGGCTCCGCGGGCCGAAGTTCGTCAAGCAGAGCGCCGTCCGGCAAATCATTGAGGATTTCGAGTATCTGCAAAGACAAAACAGGAAAATCAGCCGGCTGGAAGACGAGCAGAAGGAGGCCATCCTGAAGGCGGCCAGCCACCAACTGTCGGTGGTGACGGGGCCGCCGGGGAGCGGGAAGACGACGATCATCCAAGGCATCATCTACACGCTTGAGAAACTGGTCGGCCGCCCCTTGCATGTAGGGCTTGCGGCGCCGACCGGCAAGGCGGCCAGGCGGATGGCGGAGACGACAGGCCGCGCGGCTTTCACCATTCACAAACTGCTCGGCTACCGGCCGCAAAACGGACATTGGGAGTTTGCCTACAACGAGCATCACCGCTTGCCATGCGACCTCATCATCATCGACGAGTGTTCCATGTTGGACGTGCACCTGGCCTACCATCTGTTTCAGGCCATCGCCAAAGGTACGACGGTGGTGCTCGTGGGCGACAAGGACCAATTGGACTCCGTCGGCCCCGGACGCATATTCGGCGACATTCTGGAATCGAACCAGATCCCGACCACCTATCTCAAGAAGGTTCACCGTCTGGGCGGCAGCGCGCTGGAGCGTGCCCTGATGGTCCGGGACGGTTTTGTGCCTGACCTGTCGGACGCATGCGATTTCGTCTTTTTCGAACATGAAGACGAACTGACTTTGCAGGAACGGGTGCTGGAGGAATTCGTGCAGGCGGCGCGGCTCTACGGTCTGGATGAAGTCGTGGTGCTGACGCCCATGAACAAGACGCTGTTCGGCGTCCACGAACTCAACAAACTGATCCAGCGCGAAATCAACCCTCCGGCACCCGGAAAGGCCGAGGTCAAGTTCGGCCAGCAAATCTTCCGTGTGGGCGACAAGGTCATCCAGAAGGCGCCAAATGACGCCCACGGCCTCGTCAACGGCCAGATCGGCTACGTCAAGGCGTATATTCCGGAAGACCCGCAGGCGGGCGAGGAAGAACGCCTGATCGTGGACTTCGACGGGGAAGAGGTGGAATACACCCGCGACCGGTTCGACGAGATCCAACTCGCCTACGCGATGACCGTCCACCGGGCGCAAGGGTCCGAGTGGAGCAAGGTCATCATGCCGGTGTTCAAAGAACACTTCTTCATGCTGACGCGTCGGCTCATCTACACGCTCTGGACGCGCATGAAAAAGCAACTGTTTTTGTTTGGCGCGAAAGACGCGCTGATTCGGGCCATCCGAACCAATCGGGAGCGGCCCCGAAATTCGCTTCTGAAAGACCGAATCAGGGGGCTTGTCGTATAAGCCCCCTTTTTGGGAGGTGTTCGCGTGAAGCAAAGATGGAAAACGGTCCTGGCGGCGGCCGCCATTCTTTTGGCCGCGTTTGCCGCCGGTGTGCTGGCGGGATACCACCAGGACAAGTGGCTGGACAGACTTCCCGGCATCCGGCCCGCACAAATTCCCGCCCAGCCGGAAGAGACCACGCCGGCCGAAGAGTCCGGCAAGCCCCAGGAAACCAACTCCGGGGAGACCGGCGGCAAGCCGGAGCGGAACGCCGGCCAGCGTAGCCCCGCTGCGCCGCCCCGGATGGACGTTAAAACGCCCCCGGTGGACGCCGATCGGGTCGAACGCTCGATTCAGGAAGCCATCCGGGAAATCCAGCGGAACCTGGAAGAACAGCGCCGGATCAGCGACGAAATCCTGCGACAGTTGGAACAAAGCGTGCACCATGAACGGTTTACGGGCAGCCTGCTTCATCCGAACGGGGCGTTTCTGCCATGAAAACCGTATTGCTGGAGATCCGCACAAGCGGCAGAAAAACCAACCTGGAAGCAGAACTGGCCGACAATTTCTTCTCCCGTTTCCTGGGCCTCATGGGGCGGCGAGAAACCAAAGGGCTTTTTCTGAAAGACTGCAATCAGATTCACACGTTCTTCATGCGGTTTCCGATTGACGTGTATTACCTGGATGAGGAAGGAACGGTCATCCGGATCGAGCGAAACACCAAACCCTGGCGCATCCGGCCGCTTGTCTGGAAAGCCCGATCGGTGCTGGAACTTGCGGCCGGCACGGAAGCGGACATCGAGATCGGTTCGCGAATTTCCGCCGCAAACACATAACCCCCGGAAATTCCCGGGGGTTATGTTTGTTTGGGCGTCAGAACGGATGCCGGTCGGCAACTGATCAGAACAGGGGCCAGAAACGGAAAAGGTAGATGCCGGAGATTTCCGATAAGGAAATGGTGCCGATGTGGCGGCTGTCGAGGCTGTCGTGGCGGTTGTCTCCCATCACAAAAGCATGCCCGTCGGGCACGAGGACGGGGGCGAGGTCTTCACGGAACGGTTCCTTGATGTATGGCTCATCCAGTGCCTGGCCGTTGCGGTACACCACGCCGTCCCGGATCTCGATCACGTCGCCCGGCAGGCCGATGACGCGCTTGATGAGGTGTGACCGCCCTTCCGTATACTCGCGGTGAATGATCACCACGTCGCCGTAATCCGGCCGGCCCCATTTGGCGGCCATCACCCGGTCCCCGTCATGAAACGAAGGTTCCATGGATGCGCCATGGACGGTGTACGGAGAAATCACGAAAAGACGCAAAAAAAGAACGAAAACCGCAAGAGCAAAGAGCCATCCCCAATCCTTCAGCACATTTTTCATGAACCGTCATTCCTCCTTGCATACCTTCATTATCTCATACCAAAAGCGGAAATTCAAATCATAACGGAATAAAAAACGAATACGTGTACAAAATGAATACACAAAAAAAGAGACGCGCACCAAAGGTGCACGTCAGTTTCGGTACACGAAATCGTAAGTGAACTGGCAGCGGGCCTGGGCGCACAGGAGTTTTTCCCGGTATCGACTGCCGTACGCGCTTCGGAATTCGCGGCCCTTGTCGCAGACCTGATAGATACGCACGGAGCGGGACTGGTCTTCGTCCTCTTCCCATCCCCATCGGCTTTGGATGTACCCGTTCTGCTCCAGTTCGGAAAGGAGCGGGTAGAGGGTGCCGTCGCTGATCTTCCACAGGGGGAAACGCTCCCGCAGTTTTCGTTTGAGCGAGTACCCGTAAAGCGGCTCGTCCAGGGTAACCAGCACCCAGAACGCCAGGAAGGAAGAGATATTCAGGGGAATGTCTTCCCCATCCTCCTTCGACAGCAGCGGCACGGTTTGCGTAAGCGCGCTGTCGATAAATTTCTTCAGGCTTTCGATCTTGTGGATCGTCTCGCCGCGCATGCGCAAAAACCGCTCTACGCCCGCATCGGTGAGCCGATAAAAGCGGCGGTGCCGCTTGTTGGGATCGTCCCGCTCTTCCCAGGTCCGGGTCACAAACCCCTCTTTTTTCATCTTATCGAGAAGCGGGTAAATCACGGAATTGGAAATCACGATCAGGCCGCCCGACTTTTCTTCGAGAATCTCCCGAATCCGGTGCCCGTGCACAACGCCTTTTGTGTCATACAAAACCCGGTATATCAGAAGCGCCGTCCAGGCGGTCGTTGTCATGAACAGGTTGAGCAGCCGCCTGTTCCTTGCCTGTTCTCCGGCCGACAAAAAATGCATTCCCCAAACCTCCCGCAAGCGATCTTGACATCCTGATCCCCGCTTCCCATTCCATGCGCCAACATCCCGAACTTCCGAGGGAAATGGGATGAAAAAGGCGGAAATGGGGGATTATCCATCCGGAACGCGCCAAATCGCGTTTTTCCCCCGATTTTCACCTTTGGGTCGTGAACGAGAAAAAGGGTGCACATGGATTCGACAACATGAACGACATCCGTCCGCCCTCGCCGCGCTCTTTCGCCGGTCGGGAATCGAAGGATTTGATCAAATTATACAAGGTGCTTTTGCAAAATTCCTGCCCACAAAACTGGAAATCCAAAGCAGACGGGAGGTAAAATGGTATCGAGTCCCTTTTATGCGCGCGTCATGCGTGCGTTTTTCCTGAAGGAGGGACTCAGATTGCCAATCACAAAACCGCAAGAGTACAACGAATCCGCGATCCGGGTGCTGGACGGCCTGGAAGCCATCCGGCTCCGCCCCGGCATGTACATCGGGGGAACGGATCGCGAGGCGTTGCACCATCTCGTCTGGGAAATCGTGGCCAACAGCCTGGACGAGTTCCTGGCCGGATACGGGAGCGAAATCATCGTCACGCTCCACAAGGACGGCCGGGTCTCCGTCGAGGACTTCGGCCGCGGGATTCCCCTCGGCATTCACCCCCAAACCGGCAAATCCACGCTGGAGACGATCCTCACGGTTCCCCACGCCGGCGGCAAGTTTGGCGGGTCCGGTTACAGGATTTCCGGCGGCCTGCACGGCGTCGGCGCAACTTGCGTAAACGCCCTCTCGGTGCATCTCAAGGCCCGCGTCCGCCGCGACGGCCGGGAGGTCGTCCAGGCCTACAGCCGCGGCGTTCTCCAGAAAGAAGAAGAGCGGAAGTTTCAAGGTCAAAGCGGCACCCTGATCGAATTTCTGCCGGACCCCGAAATCTTTGAAGACACCCGGTTCGACAAGGATGTAATCAAAAACCGGCTCCGGCAATTTGCCTTCCTCACGGCCGGTCTGAAACTGGTTTTTGCCGATGAGGAAGAGGGACAGCAAGAAGTTTTCCAATATCCGGGCGGCCTTCTGGAATACATGAAGCACCTGGGCCGCGGCAAACCGGCCCTGCACAAGCCTTGGATGATCCAGGCAGAACATGCCGGCATCCAGGTGGAAGCCTGCCTGCAATATACCGACACCTACTCCACGCAGATCCTCAGTTTCGTCAATCTCATTCCCACACGAGAAGGGGGCACGCACGAAGCGGCCCTCAAAACCGCACTTACCCGCACCCTGAACGACATGGCCAATGAAAAACGCTGGATCAGGGAAAACCTTGCCGGCGACGAATGGATGGAAGGCTTGACGTGCATTCTGCACATCAAAATGCCCGAACCGCAATTTGAAGGACAAACCAAAAACAAACTGGCTTCATCCGAGGCGCGATCGGCCGTATTGGCCGTACTGTCCCAGCAACTCCCAGGACTTTTCTCCAAAGACCCCGCCGTCGTGAAAAAAATCGCCGAGAAGGCGCTCCTCGCAAAGCGGGCGAAGGAGGCGGCCCGAAAGGCCAAGGAACTCGTCCGCAATCCCCGCAAGAAGGACTACTCCCACCTTGTCTCCGGCAAATACGCTCCCTGCTCCGGGAAAAAACCGGAAGAGAACGAACTGTTCATCGTCGAGGGCGATTCCGCGGGCGGCAGCGCGAAGCAGGGCCGCGACCGCATGTTCCAGAGCGTGCTGCCTTTGAGGGGGAAACCCCTGAATGTGGAAAAAACCAGACTTGACAAGGCGCTGGACAACGAGGAAATCCGTTCGATCATCGCGGCGCTCGGCGCCGGGGTGGGCGAGGACTTCGAGCCGGACAGGATGACGCACCACAAGGTCATCATCATGACCGACGCCGACGTGGACGGCGCGCACATCCGGACGCTTTTGCTTACGTTTTTCTACCGGTACATGCCGCAGGTCATCGAACTTGGCCGCCTGTACATCGCCCAGCCGCCGCTCTACAAAGTCGCGCAGGGCGCAAAAGCGGCCTACGCGTTCAGCGAGCAGGAGAAAAACAGCCTCCTCAAGAGCCTGAAGGGCGCCCAGGTGCAGCGATTCAAGGGTTTGGGCGAAATGAATCCGGAACAGTTGTGGGAAACGACGATGAACCCGGCCACGCGGACGCTGCTCAAGGTCGAGATCGGCGACGCCGCGGAAGCCGAGCGGCTGCTTGCGACGCTCATGGGGGATGACCCGGAAACCCGAAAAGAATTCCTTGCTTCACTGTGAGAAAGGAGAGTCGAACCATGCAGGTTACCAAACGCCTGTTTGAAACGGAAATGCGCGAATCGTTTGCCAGTTACGCCCTGGAAACCATCGCGGACCGGGCGCTGCCCGACGCGAGGGATGGCCTCAAGCCTGTTCAGCGCCGGATTCTTTACGCCATGCACGAACTGGGTCTCGCACCGGACAAGCCGCATCGCAAAAGCGCGCGGATCGTGGGCGATGTGATCGGCAAATACCACCCCCACGGGGATGCGTCCGTCTATGAAGCGATGGTGCGGGTGGCGCAGGATTTCTCCATGCGCTATCCGCTCGTGGGCGGCCACGGCAACTTTGGCTCCATCGACGGCGACCCGGCGGCCGCCATGCGGTACACGGAGGCACGCCTTTCACCGCACGCCATGCTCATGCTGGAGGACCTTGAGGTCGTCGCTCCCATGAAGCCGAACTTCGACGATTCCCTGACAGAACCGGAGATTCTCCCGGCCAAACTTCCGAATCTATTGCTCAACGGAACCAGCGGCATCGCGGTCGGGATTTCCACCCTGATGGTGCCGCACCACGGGAAAGAAGTGCTTGAGGCTCTCATCGCGCTTTTGGAGAATCCGGACGCGCCGATTGAAACGATCATCCGGGGGCCGGACTTTCCGACCGGCGGCGTCGTGGTGAACCCGGAAGACTGGCCGGAAATTGTCCGGACCGGCAAAGGAAAAATCGCCGTGCGCAGCCGGCATGTGATCGAACAGGGGAAGAAAGCAAGCCGTCTTGTATTCACGGACGTGCCATTCCAGGTGCGCAAGACGAAAGTGCTCGCCGACATCGTGGCGCTCGCGGAAAAAGTCGATGGAATCCTGGACATCCGGGATGAATCCGGAAAAGAGGGCATCCGGATCGTGGTGGAGGTAAAGCCCGGCGACGAGGAGCGGGTTCTGGATCTTCTGTTCCGCCATACCGCGCTGGAGACGGTCATCCATGTGCAGAACCAGGTGCTCATCGGCGGGAAACCCGTCGTGGCCGGCCTGAAGGAACTGCTGCAGGTCTTCACGCGGCACCGCCTGGAGATGCTGCAAAAGAAACTGGAGCACGATCTGGCCAGGGAAACGGAGCGGTTCCACATCCTCGAAGGACTGTCTGCGGTCCTGAAGGACGTGGACCGGGCGGTGGCCATCATCAAGGGAAGCCGCAATACGGATGCGGCCCGCTTTGAACTCATGAAGGCGTTCGGCATGACCGAACCGCAGGCGAATGCCGTGCTGGACCTGCGCCTTGCCCGCCTGACTTCGCTGGAGATCCGGGAAATCGAGAAAAAGCGGAAGGAATCGGCGAAACGGATCAAACTTTTGCAGGGGCAATTGAAGGACCTGAAGGGCACGCTCAAGACGGAGTGGGAGGCGCTGCTGCCGCTCTTTGCGGAGCCGCGCCGCACGGAGATCCTGTCCGCAAAGCCAGCCCGCAAAGTGCGGCCGACACAGCAGCCGGCCATGCGAACGGTCTGCCTGTTCACCCGGGAAGGAAAGGCCAAACGTGTCCAGGCGCCCGTTGGAGCAAAAATTCTTCCCCAGGCGTTCCGGATGGACCTGGCCGCTGATGGGGAAGAACCTGAGATCCTGGTGCTCACCAGAAAGGGCATGGCCATCCGGTTCAGGACCGAGGAACTTCCGGTCCAGGGGAAGACGGCCGGCGGAGTCAAGGCCATCAACCTGCAGCCGGGCGACGAGGTGCTGCAGGTAATTGCGGTCCGGCCGGAGACCCAAATCGCCATGGAGACGGAGGATGGAAGACAAAAGACCGCTGAAGCGGGCTTGGTGCCGCTGACCCACCGCGGCGGAAAAGGCGTCAAGTCGTTCGCTCCAACCTATCCGAAAGGCGGCGCACTGAAGAAGACAGCGCGCGCATGACCCCCGTTCCCCGGGGGTTATTTTTGTGGATTACTGTTACACAATCCGAATAAATGAAAAAATGCTTGCCATATATTTGAATCTGTGATACGATAACAGCACGTCCCCGATGGGACGTTTGTCTTGATGCATAGTCTGTAAGTTGTGTTCACTGTTAGAAATTTTGGAGCAGGGGCATCAGCAGTTGAGAGTGACTGAGGCCCCGAATCTAAAGTTTCGACACGGTCGGCTCCCCACGGATCGTGTCGTGTGACACTTGTAAACATTGTTTTTTAAAAATGTATCTCGTTCCTAGATAGAAACACTTAATCTCGTTTTCGTCTCTCCTTCATGAGATTATATCCACCCTCCGCGTCAGGGAGCACGGGCAAGAGGGCGTTGGGCCGGGAAACCGCCAACAATAGTATCGCTGATCCATGAGGACGAACGAAAACGAAGGTTGAGTTCCGGCGAAAGCCGGGGATGGGAAAAGGCTGCATGCTGTTCGCATGCAGTCCACAAAGTCGGCGACTTCGGTCGCTGGTCATTGGATCGACAGGGGCACCCGTATGCCCATTTGTCGATCACCATCCAGCAACTCAATCTTCGTCTTCGTTCGTCCTTTTTGCATTCAAAAAAGGCGATACGATTCACAGACGAAGATTGAGGGGATGGGATTGTTCCTTGAAAACCGAATAGGCGACGAGACCCCTGTCTTTATCCTGCAGGCGGGCCTCTCGCCAGGCAATGACTCGCGCCGTGTTCGCGGGACGCGGCATGCATTGCCGTTTCACGCCACCCGTTCCTGGACGAGCGACGAAATCCGACAAAATGCCTAAAAGGGGGCGAACAAAGAAATAATTGACAAGCCGAATCCCGATTGAGTAACATAAAAGAACCAACAAAACACGAACAGGTGTTCGCATTATGGGGCACGTTTTGATAGATTTTTTCCAAACGATGCTGACCTGACGGTTGATGGCCATATAAAGATCGGAGCAAGGGAGGAACCGGTTAGTGATTAGAGAGCAGATCAAAACCGACCAAATGAATGCTGAATCGTTCCGCTTCGAGATTCCCGTTCGGCAGTACAGCGAACTGGACCTGCACCGAATGTGGAAAAAGGGTCTTATCGGCAAGGACGCAAGAGGGTATTTCACATACGAGATCGAGATTGACGCCATTTCCGGAAAACCGGTTCAGGGCGAAAAGTTCTACTTTGAGGATTCCTACCAATATCTTGAACGGCGGATGATCGAGGTCCAAAGGGAACTTTGCAAGGCGCACCTTCCCGCGGCCAAACTGGCGCTGGAATACGAGTTGTCCCTGTTGATGGAGTTGCACGGCGGTCTGGCGGAACTTCCGGACGGCACCTTGATGCTGTCGGTACGTCAGATCAAGGAATGGCTGGAGGACAGGCGGACGCCGGGAGAACTGCTGCAGTACATGGTCGAATGCGGTGCCAACCAAAACGGCTACATGAGCCAGTTCCTCCAGGAACTTGAGGTCGCCTTGCAACGCCAATTCCTGTCCTGATGCGGATGCGTGCTGCATCCGCATTTTTCAGATTCTCATTTTGTTACGCATATCATTAGAAATTACGACATTCATGTTTTATAATGGAATTAAGAATCTTTTTACAGTTTTCCCAATAGAGAAGGGATGTGATGAATCGGTTGCTGAAGGTTCAATTCGACCCCCGGTTTTTGGAGCGGTTGGTGGAAGTCGTTCAGCAGGAGACGGGGGTTCGGGCAACCGGCGGAATGCTGCAGGTTTCCAGGGAATGGCTCTTTCACCCGAAGGTTCCGCTGTTTCTCTCGTCCGTCCACGCAACGGGCCAGGCGTCTTTGGACGGGTTGATCGGCATTTCATTCTCGCGGGACATGAGCCATTACCTGAACCGCATCCAACGGCCGCCCGGCCTCATGGCGGAACGGCTGATGGCACAGTTTGCGGAACTTTTGGCTTCCCATATCCGAATGGATGTGCGTTTCCGGCTTTGGCCGCCGCTGTTCGGCGGGGTGTTGGAGTCGGAGGGCTGCGTTCTGGCGGTCGGAGTCCCTCACGGCCGCGTGGAATGGCTGTTTCTGGACGGATTCCTTCCGCCCAAGCCGCCTCGTCCCCAGGAAAAGGAGATGATTTCTTGAGTCCCGCGAAAAAATGGGATTTCCTGAAGATCGTCTGCGGCGCATGCGGCGCACCAATGGAAATCAAAAACGGCCCGTGGGGCACGTTCTACGCCTGCACCCGGCACCCGCAATGCGCCAACCGGTTTACCACGAACATCTACGAACTGCTTCTGGATCGCGTGTATGACCGGTTGATGCGGGAGGGGACCGCCGAAAACCTGCGCTTCGACATCAGGCGCAGCAGGCTGAACATCAGGGCGGAAGTGCGGAAGACGACAGACCACCAGGTGACGATGGCCGTTGTCAATCTGGTCCACCTGCCCGCCAAAAGGGCAGCGGAAAGGGCACCGGCTCTTCTTTGACATGCCACAGGATTTCGGGGCATGAAGCACGCGAACTGGCATTCCAGGGAAATCAGACGTTCAGGAGGCAAGAGAGGATGTCGTACCCGCAATTCAATCTCTACGATCTTCACTCAAAGGCCGATTTGTCTGGTCTGCCCCGTGAGCGTTTGCACAGCGAAACGGAACTTCGACGGTTGTTCAAAGACGGGATCCTGAAAAAAGACAGAATCGGCTACTACACCCATGAAAAGTACAAAAACGTGTTTGGCGAAACCGAGATCGGGAAGAAGTTCTACATCGAGGACGCTTACCGCCACATGGAGCGGCTCATCCACAATCTGTATGAAGCCGCGTATGAAACAAGGGCCAAAATCTTTTCCCTTTTCCCATCCACGGACATTTCCGATCTGGTCAAATTCCATGCCTTGCATACCGAAATGATGGTTCTGGACTTCAAACTGCTGCTTTTGTTTGACCTGTACCGGGGCTATGTGACGGATGATTTTCTTTCTCCGGAGCAGATCGACGAGTGGCTGCAGGATCAGATGGGCTTGGGCAATATGTACGAGGCGATGGTCAATCTGGAGGAAAGCCCTCTTGGGGTGCTGGCGCGGTTTGCGGACTCGATGCAATATCGGCTGAAATACACGGACAGCGCGGATTACATAAGCGGCGAACCGGTTCTGGCGCGCGCGATTTCCGGCAGGGGAGGGGGCGTCTCCTGTTACGAAGAGGTTTCCTCGTTTCCGCGGCCGCCGCAGCGCCCCCAACTGACCGTCATCAAGTCCGGCAACACCCCATAAGGGTGTTCTTTCATTTTTGATTGAAATATCGGGAAAGCGCGTTCTAAAATTGGAATTGGACCACTATCACACCACGACAAGGAAGGAGTGACAAGATGAACTGCGTACGGGTTAACGAAGCAACAGGCGCGCAAGAATACGTGTACTGCCCGGTCTGCTTCGGGGAGTTGCTGCTGGGCGCGATGCTTCCCGACGGCTCCATCCTTGAACCGGAGGAGGGAAAGGTTGCGGTGCATCCGCTTCCGGACGGCGCGGATCCTGTTGTCCTGTGTCGCGACTGCGACTTCCGCCAGGTCACGGACCGGGAAAATGTCTACGTATTCGAAGGTCCACGCGTTCCCGACCCGTATGCGCCCTGAATCTCCCTCCGAATAAGCATGAACATTTTTTGTTCATGCTTTTTTCTTATTCGAGGACAGGACAGCAAAATAAACGAATAACGAAATAAAAATTAGATATTGGAACATTTTTGTGATAGAATAAAATCGTTCATTACGAATGGTGGTGATAATCGTGAAAAACGTATCAAAATACGGTGTTCGAATTGCTGTCCTGTTCTCGCTGTTGTGCATGGCGCTTCTGGCGTTTCAGGCCGCACCAAAGGAATCGCAGGTGCGCGCGGCCGACCAGGAGAGGGAGCCGGAACTTTTGGCGGCGGCCGGCAAGCCGGCACAGGCGCAGGCACAGGCCGCAGGCGCAAGCAGCCGCGTGTCCGAAATGCGGCAAAAGGCGCTCCGGGCCTACAAACACCTGAATCTGGACAAGTACCGGAACATTTACCTGAAGCCATTTTTCAAGATGGCCAAGGAAGGGCCGGCCCGGACCCTCAAGGAGGGAACGATGCTGACCATGGAAGCCACCGGGTATGACGCCAGCGCGGCCAGCACGGGTGACGGGGACGGCATCACGGCAAGCCTCACGCCGTTCCGCGGGGGCGTGGCAGCCGTGGATCCCCGGATCATTCCGATCGGCACGATCCTGTACGTCGAGGGATACGGGTACGCGCGGGCGGAGGACACCGGCGGCGTCATCAAGGGCTACAGGATCGACCTGGCCTTTCCGGACCGAAATGACGCGTTCGAATGGGGCCGCCGAAACGTCCGGATCACGGTGCTGGCCGTCCCGGATCTGAGCCGGACGGAAATCGAATATCCCATTCTTGGGAACGTGCTTTGATCCGGACATTTGCACAAAGTGCGAATTTTGCGCAAATGTCTGCGGGCCGTGTTTTGTATAATACAAGATTGTCTTATCCGATGTCTTCCTAATTATATGGCCTTCTCTCCCCCTGCCCGCCGCGTCCGTCCATTCGGCGCTTTCGCCTGCGTCTTGTGATTTGGCTTCAAGGCGATCGAGACGGACAAAAACGACAAATCCCCGAGCCGGTTGTGGATCCGGCCGGGGATTTGTTTTATCGGTCGATGTTCTTCACTTTGCAGGCGGCCCGCGGGATCAACCGCTTGGATTCGCTCCTGTCGGGTTTCCGGGGTGCCTTTTCGACGGCCACGAACCTGACCGGAAGATCCGTCTTTTCGACAGCCGCGAGGACGTACGGGTACGTGATCATCTGCAGTACCATGCTGTCGGGACCCGGTGCCGTTTCCTTTACCGTCACGACCAGTTTGTCGCCGCGCTCCACAATGCTGCGGATGTCCACGCCATACCCTCCGGTCGGCCGCTCGCCGAGCGCGTACAGGATATACGTCTTTTCGCCGGCGGTCTTTGCTTTGCTCCCTTGCCGCCGGCCTCCACCAGCCGGCTGGCCCACTCCTGTATTTCGGCCGGCGCCTGGCTGATGTCGAGCGTTTCATACTTCACGCCGCGCAGGGCCGGGGATCCGGGTGTCCGGCCTCCCGGAATCGGCTTGTGGATGGCGTGCGTCGCGTTGGACACCGTGTGCACCCGCCCCGCTTTCCCGTCGGCCGCCGCGGAGCCGCCCGCTCCCGCCATCAGGAGCGCCGATGCCGTGATCAACGCCACGATCGCTGCCTTCTTCATGGCCAGATTCCTCCTTTCAATGAATGTTGGGGAAGATTTTCCCCATAACCGGCAGGAGATGGCGCCCTGGATCTCGAAATCATGAATTGCATGAAATCCACATTTAATGCAATTCGCTTTTGAAGCAATTTTTGATTCCCCATATGGGTGGTTGTTCATGATTGACGTGCCAGAAATCCATGAAGAGAACCTGGAACTGTTCCTGATCTGGATGAAAAACAGGGGATATACGCCGGACACGCAGGCGGGGTACATGCATGACGTGCGGGCGTTCTTGCGCAACTTCCCGGACAAGCCGGTCGGCGAGATGCGAAAAGTAGACGTGATCCGGCATCTTACCCGGCTCCGGGAACAGGGAGCGGGAGACAAGGCGCGCAACCGGGCGCTTTCGGCCATCCGGCTGTTCTTCAAGGTGATGGTCGAATTCGAACGGGCCGAATTCAACCCGGCGCTCGATGCGGACAAGGCCAAGGTGGAGAAAAACCGGCTGCCGGTGTTTCTGGAGGAAGAATATCTGGGGCATCTGCTCAGTATGGTAGAAAGCAAGTTCTGGGTGCGGGATGTGGCCATATTGGCGCTTATGGCCTATTGCGGGCTTCGGGTCAGCGAAATCTGCCGGCTGAACGTCCAGGACTTTGATCCCGATAGCGGCCAGATCGCGGTGCTGGGCAAGGGCCGGAAATGGCGGTACATTCCCCTGCCGGATTCCCTGGTGGATCTCCTGCAGGCATGCCTGAAGGAGCGTATCCCGCCGAAGCGGCCTGGCGAACAGGCCTTCTTCGTGTCGCGGCTCGGCCGCCGCATCTCCCGCCGGACGGTGCAGACGATTGCCGAGAAAACGTTCCGGGCGCTCAAGGCGCGCTTTCCGCAGTATGCGGAACGGCCGCTTTCGGGCCACAAACTGCGACACTCGTTTGCCACGAACCTTCTTTTGACGGGGAAAGTGGACCTGCGCACGCTGCAGGAACTTCTGGGCCACGCGGACATTTCCACGACGCAAATCTACGCGCACGTGACCGACCAGAAGAAGAAGGAGGCCATGGCACAGATCCGGCCCATCCTGCCTTCTCTTCCCCGCTCCTCTTCGGCAACCTGACAGGCGCCGGCCGCCCGGCCGGCGCCGCCCTTTTGACCGTCCAAAGCACGAAAGAACCGGGCGCGGCTGGCAGTCGGGCGAGAACGCCGGGAAGAGGTTTCGGATTCTTGGATAAGACAATTTTGGACATGACTTTCTGCGGGTTTCAAAACGCCGCCTGCGGGCGGCGGTGTCGGATAAGACATTCTCTTATTAGACTCCACGAACACGCAATAAGTTCAATTCAGCATCAATGTATAGTCATACTGTTTCTTCAAATAAAACTGAAGCGGCTCTGCCATGGCTGGCGGGAACAAAATGTATCTGTGGATGACAGGCATCCAGGCACAATAATAATCCTGATCTTGCCAGGAAACCGTGCCGCGCTTGGCCAGCATTTTCCCTTTTGTGACAGACTCCGTGCAATGCTTCAAAAGTTTGCGGGCTTCGACTTCCGGAACCCCGAAGCACAACAGTTCCGGATGCAGCCATTCCGTCAAACCCGAAGTTTCATAGCATGAAAAAATGACATTCTGATATGTAACGGTTCTTTTGACGATTCGCACCTCTCGTCTCCCCTATACCCCCTGCATCTTGTGATGTTCTGTTCACATTTTAGCATTTGACGTCAAGAAAACAATATGACATTAGCGGCAAAAGTTGTGCCAATTTATATGTAGACTTTATGCAACGTCGGAAACTCCTTCTCAAACATCTTCTGGGCCATCTCTCGCCCAATCCCCTTCTCCAGACGGACCTTCAGTTTTTGGTCCTGATAGACAAAAGTCCCAATCAGCCTGTTGGTCCGCGCGCATTTGGCGTTCCATACGGTAACTCCGCCCGGGCCTAACGTCCGTTTTTTGCTGATTTTCAAAACCACTCGCTTCTGCTCCTTTCTGGCGGGACTTTCCGCAAAAATTTTGATTGACATTCTGAAACAATGCAGATACTATGATTATAGTTCCTTTATTCGATTATTGTAAAGTTATTCATGCTTTATCCGCACAATGCAAAGTTCTTCGCAAAAAAGAAAAACCTTCACAGCGTGGTTAAGCGCCGTGAAGGCTTTGGCGCGAATCCCGAGGGGGAGAAGGATTCGCGCCGGCGGCGCCGGGGAAATGCGCCATGTCTGGAGGGGTGTGTGTGGGGCAAGGTTGAGGCTTGCCCGCGAGGAAGTTCCGTCGGCAGCAGGCATCCCGAGGGGGATTTGGATGCCCGCCGTCCGTGTTTCGTCCTTGCTTGAGGGGGATGGAGGAAGGAGGAACCTTTTTGGTTCCTCTGTTCTCATTATATTACGTTATTCGTTTCAAATTCAAGTTTTTATGCACCCTTTTTGAAAAAAAACGAACAGGAAGCGGTGTAAGCGAAAGGCGGGAGCGGGTTTTTGGGAAGGGTCGCCCTGACGGCGGTCTGCAGGATATGGCCGGCATCGGCCCAGGCGACCTTCCGGTAGGTTTCGTCGATATAGGTCTTCTTCCACTCGTCCCAGTGCAGGGCGCAGTACCCGATGGCCGCAAGAACCGCCATCATGAGGATGAAGATGAACCAGACTTTCCCTTTCACCAAGCATCACCTCACCTCAAAAGTCAATGTAGGAGACGACGGCGCTCAGATTGTCCCAGCCGCCCCGCTCGTTGGTGCCGCGGATCAGGTATTCGCAGGCGGTTTTGATGTTCCCCGCCTCGGCCACCAGGCGGGCGATCTCCGGCAGGGTCAGGTGTTCCGTAATGCCGTCGCTCACCAGAAGCAGAATGTCGCCCCTGGCCAGCATGCCGCGCTTGATGTCGGGCTTTGCGTCCGGGAACACGCCGATGCCGCGGGTCAGAATCGCCCGCTCCGGGTGGTTCACCGCCTCCGACGGCGTGATCTTGCGTTGTTCCAGAAGGCTCTGCGTGACGGTGTGATCCGTCGTCACCTGCGTCAGATTCCCTTCCCGATCCAGCAGAAACTTCGTGTTGCCGATGTGGGCAAACACCATCTCGCGGGTCGGCATCACGGCCACCACCGTCATCGAGGCGCAGAATCCGCCGTACCGGCCGGGGTCGCCTTTCCGCACGCCCTCGCAGGCCCGGTGGGCCACATAGAATGCGTGATTCAGAATCCATTCCAGATGTTTTTCCATGCCGCGTTTGTATTCCCGCTCGATCAGGGCGCGGGCTTCATAAATGGCCACCTTGCCGGCAGACTGCCCTCCCGGGCCGCCTCCACCCTGCCCGTCGGCCACCATCAGGAACAGCACGTTTTCGTGAATGAACCCGTCCACAAAATCTTCGTTGTATTCCCTTTTTTCACCCTTGTCCGTCATCGCATGGAAGTTCACCGGAAATACCTCCCATCGGTTGTGGCGGATAAACCCCCGAAAACCGGGGGGAATCAGATGATCTTGAACGTGATGAAGCCGGGAATCAGAAGGAAGAGCAAAACCACCAGTCCAAGCAGGACAAGACGCAGGATGACCGCCGTCAAAAGGGAAAGGGCGGTGAAGCGAAGCAGGCGTTTCCCGGTCGTTTTTCGCAGAGCGTCGTTTCGCCACAGGAAATACAGGAACACCGCCAAAAGCAGGATCGGGGCGCCAATATAGATCGGGCGGAAGAAGATCAGGACGCCAACCAGATACCGCCATTTCGAACCCAAAAACCGGGAAAGCCACCGCTCCGCGCGTTCCACGTTCTCCGCGGCCCGGTCCGGCTGAAACTGGTCCGAAACCTTCCGGGCAAATTCCCGGGCGACCGGCTTCACTTTTTCTTCATAGAACGCAGCGCCCTGTTCCAGGCCCTTTTCAATCCTTTCGCCGGCTTTCCCCAGCAGATCGGATTTTGCCTTTGCGTCCTCCTGGTGACGCTTCCCGGCCCCCACGGATTCCAAATGCTCCTGGTCTTTGTTCACGCTGAAACCTCCTTTCCTTGTCGGCAGGGGACAAATTTTCAAACTTGGGAACATTAAATTTGACAGTCATTCAGAACCCTCCTCAAATTTCAGGAATGGAGGGAATAACCTCCGCCGCGCGGAGGCTTACGATTCGCTGCGCGTTTTGAGTATCTCAAAGTAGGCGTCCAGTTGGTCCTCGACCTCTTCCCTGTACATTTCCCAGGTCTTCAGAACATCGCGGACATTGTCATCTTCCGCCAGATGCCCGAGAAGTCGCCGCACGACTTCGTCGAAGGCCGCGTTTTGCATTTCCACGATTTGCCCCAGCATGTGAAACAGGGCCTGCTCATAGTCGCACAACACGACCGCGCCGAAAATCGTCACGCCTTCCAGTTTGAGGCCGCTGCCGGGCCGGCCGCTTTCTATGGTTCCGTTTTTCCTGGGTTTTCCGGACCGCCGGCTTCTGGAGCCTTTTTCTTTCGCCGCGGAAAACAAATGGACAACCTTTCGATCATCCGAACGGTTTTTGGCCATGCAAACCCCTCTTTCAATCCTGGAAATCACGGGAAGTCAGTTGCGGGTATACAGAAGTAAGAAGATCAAACGGGGAATCGTACAGGAGATTGAGGAGGATTTTGAGTTTGTACTCCTGGAGCACTTCGCGGGTAATTTTCCTGGGGGTTTCGTGAGGCTTCAGGCCGAGGATCTGTTCGCAGAGGTACTTCACGCAGATGTGCGCCCGCTGTTCGCCGATGGCGCCGTGGAAATAGTTGGTGGGGAATTTCTTGCGCTTGCCGGAGAGCACTTCCTGATAGACCGAGATCACCAGTTCCGCCAGCGTCTCTTCGGGCAGGTGCGGGTACGCCGCGCGGAGAAGTTTCCGGATCGCGCGCTGCTCGGTCCACTCCGGAAACGGATCGACGTACTGCAGCAGGCAGTCCAGGCGATATTTTCTGAGCGTTTCCAGGTCCAGTTTTTCATACGCCTCTTCGGGCGTGATTTTCAGGATATGCTCCACCAGGTACTGCATCAGTTGGGAAATGCGCTTCTTTCGCAACTGCCGCGGAAAGAAAACGGGCGGAAAGTTCCGGATCTCGCCGTTCAGCAGGCGCTTGTAGGTCCGGATGCTCTCGCTGTTTTCCAGCACGTCAGCCACAACCGTTCCCGACACTCCCTTGAACACCTCCTGTTACGTTATTCTTGTTTTGTCCTTTTATTCTATTATACAACATGGCAAACCAAATTTCCTGAAATTTGAGCAGAAATTTGAACATGCCATGGCAGCGGGACGTCAGAACGGCAGTATGCCGACGAAGGAACCCGCCAATCGTCCAAACCCGAAGTTCAGAAGCGAAAGTATCGTATTCCAGTTCAAAACAGTCATGCCGATGCCGAGAAACACCAGGAAAAAGAAAAAGGGAGGATTTTCTTCAGAGAGGTATTTGGATGTCAGGGCGCCCGCCAGGAAGGAGATCATGGCCACGGCCACCGTGACGCTGTCCCATTCATACCCGAACATCGGCGTGATGACGCCGACAACACCAAAGCCCGACAGAATGTGGACAAACATCCGGAACAGGCGAAGCAGGAGCAGGGAGAGAAACACGATCGCCGCGCTTTGCGGGAGCGGAGCATGGAGAAACGCCGCTTCACCCATCTTGAACCGCCTCCTTTCCATATCATTCCCGGATAAACGGCCATAAACGCCGGCCGGCCGGGCCGGCGCGCATCCATCAGGCGCCCAACATCAGACGTTGTCTGATGTTGTTCGTCCTCCCTGAAGGGAACCTGACATCAGTCGGAGACTCATGTCATTCGTCAGAACGCCTGGACGATGCGTCCCGTATCGTCCATCACCAGATAGGCCTCGTAATCCTTCCCCTTGGTCGGGGAGTGTAACTTGACCTTTTTGGCGGTCCTGCCCTTTGTGAGCAGTTGCTTCGCTTCGGTGGCCGTGATTTTCTTCTTGCCGTACCGTTCCATGGCGTTCTTCCAGATGGTCACCTTGCAGCCGTTTTTCCACCCGCTGCAGGAGTAAGCCCGCTCGTTTTCCACGATGTCGTCCCCGCATTTCGGACAGGCGCAGATGACCTTCTTGCCGGGCGCGGCTTTGCCGGATGCGGCCACCTTTCCGCTCGTCCGGCGAACCTGTTCGACCATCTCCGCAATCGCTTCTTTCATCTCGGACATGAACTGCTTGCGGGAAAGTTTCCCTTCCTCGATGTCGGCCAGTTTCTGCTCCCAGCGGGCCGTCATTTCGGGGGATTTGAGGAGCGCGACAGGCAGCGTGTCGATCAGACCCATCCCCTTCTCGGCGGGAACCAGGTACTTCTTCTCCACTTTCACGTACCCGCGCTTGATCAGTTCGGCGATGATGGTCCCGCGGGTCGCTTCCGTCCCGATGCCGGCGCCTTTCAGCACGCCCCGAAGTTCGTCGTCCTCGATGAACTTGCCGGCGTTTTCCATGACGGCCGGCATCTCGGTCTCCAGAATCCGCTTCGGCGGCTGCGTCTTCTTCGCTTCGAGATCATACGCCTTGCCTTCCACCGGATCCTGTTCGGCGAGCGCCGGCAGAACGTTTGTATTCGGGATGCCTTCCACTTCACGCCAGCCGGCCTGTTTCAGGGCCTTTCCGGTCGCCTTGAACGTTTCGCCGGCCACCTCGACGACGGCCGTCGTGTGTTCCCACACGCACGGCGGATAGAACGCGGCCACGAAACGCTTCACGATGATTTCATACACCGCGCGCTCTTCCTTGGACAATTTCGAGAAGTCCGGTTTCTTGAACGTCGGGATGATCGCCTCGTGGCTGGCCGTCTTGGCGTCGTCGATGAACGACTTGTTCATGTTCCAGCCATGACGCAGCGGCTTTTCGATGATGTCCGGGAAGAACGCCTTGAGGTTTTCCAGCCGCTCCCGCGCCGTGGCGCCGGTGCCGCTTGCAATGTGACGGCTCGACGAGCGCGGGTAGGTGATCAGTTTGCGCTCGTCATACAGCGCCTGCGCGATGTCCAGGATTTTGGCGGGCGAAAGACCCGTAGCCTTGCCGGCCACCTTCTGCAGATCGGTCAGGTTGAACAGGCTCGGGTTTCCTTCCCGTTCCTGTTTCGTCTTCACTTCCGCGAGGGCGCCGTTTTGGCCCCGGACTTTGGCCAGCACCGCGTCGCCCGCCGCCTTGTCCCAGAACCGGTCTTCATCGCCGCGGAACCATTGGGCCTCAAAGTCGCCGTTTTTGTGACCAAAGACGGCTTTCAACACCCAATAGTCCTTGGGCACGAAGTTTTGGATTTCCTTCTCGCGGTTGACGAGAATGGCCAGCGTCGGCGTCTGCACGCGGCCGACGGACAGCACATTCTTGTACCCGCCGAACTGCAGCGTCGCCGCCCGGGTCAGGTTCATGCCGACCAAATAGTCCGCTTCCGCCCGGCATTTCGCCGCATCCGCCAGGCCGTCATACAGATGGCCCGGCTTCATGTTCCGGTGCGCCTCCAGGATCCCCCGCTCCGTCGCGTCCTTGATCCACATGCGCCAGAACGGCTTTTTGGAGCCGGTCTGCGCATAGATCGTGCGGAAGATGTGCTCGCCTTCCCGGTCGGCGTCCGTGGCCACGATGATCTTGTCCACGTTCGGGTCGTTGAACAGTTTCTTGATGACCTCGAACTGCTTCCGGCTGCCCGCGTCAATGAACTTGAGCGGGATGCCCGTGAAATGGAAGGGAAGCGTCCCCATCTCCCATTTCTTGAGCGCCGGATCCAGTTCATCCGGTTCCTTCAGGGTAAAAAGGTGCCCCTGGGCATAGGTGATGATGTGTTTTGTGCCCCGGAAGTACCCTTCCCTCCGGGCTTCCCGGATCAGGGGTTCATATTTCGGATTGTCGATATGTCTCGTTTCCAGAATCTCGCCGTTCTTCAGGCGGACTTCCTTCAGGGCGGCCGCAATGTCGCGGGCCACATTCGGTTTTTCTGCCAGAATGACCGTGTACATACGAACCTCCCCATGATCGCTTTGTCATTATTATATCATATCGTAATTATTCCTGCATATTGTAATGTTATTAGGCCATACGCAGGCCTTGTTTTTCTGGCGATTGCCAGACCGCCTTCACTTCCTGCACGATCTCCCTGGGGAACTGGCCCCTGGATTTCATGAGGATGGACCAGGCGGTATCCGGCGCCATGCCTTTCCGGTAAATCCGGTCCTCCGTCATGGACGTAAACGAGTCACAAATGCAAAGCAGCACAATGTGAAGCAGCAGATCCCGCCTGTGGAAATACCCGCGGCCGTCGCGGCGCTCGTGATGCAGGCGGGCCATGTCGCAGACCGTCTTCGGGTAGCCCAGTTCCTTGAGGAGCCTGGCCCCCAGAACGGTATGGCTCTGCATCACTTCCCATTCTTCGGCGGTCAGCCGGGAGGGCTTTCGCAGCACCCGCTCCGGCACAAACATCTTTCCGATGTCGTGAAGGTACGCGCCCGCGATTGCTACCTCCCGGGGCACCTGGATCCGGAACGCATCCACGATACGCTCATACATGAAGCCGACACGAATGGAATGTTCATATGAAAAAATATCGTGCTCTCGAAGCAAATGAAGTGTGTCTTGGTATCGCATCTGAACCACCTACCTGAACCATTTTCCATACAAAAAAAGAAGGAGAGGAATCCGGGTCTTCTCCTTCAAAAGTGTCCGTTTTCTTTCAGGGAATACCATCCTGCGTTTGGCGTGGTAATCAGGCTGTCCCTGAAATCCACTCCCGTTCCTTTCAGCATATCCCGCAACTGTCTCGCCACCCGGATGTCTCCCTCCGAAGGCCGCGGAACATTGTTCGGATGGTTATGGGCCAGCAGGAAATACGTCCCGCCCATGCTGCAGTACAGATGAACAATCCCCTTCACGTCCGGCACATGGACATGGTTTTCTGTCCCGCAGGCGAGAAGGTGAGACGTATAGTTTCCTTCCTGGTCCGCAATGAGCATCAAAAGATGCTCGGTGGGCAGGTTTTTGACCTTTTGGACCTCGGGTGCTTCCGCCCAACCCCAGGTGGAGTCAGGCGCCCGCTTCTTTTGAAAATCCGGCTCCAGGCTGATCTCAAACAGGAGAAATAGCGCCTGCTGCAGCGCCAGTGCCTGCTGGATCGTCAGTCCGTATTTCGCCGCTAAATCCGGAACCGACATCTCCATTTCCTTTCTCCACAGGTTCATATCTGTGGGAAAGGTTTGAAGCGGGTTTCCTACAATCAGCCGCAGCCGTTCCAAATAAGAAACAGCCAACGGGAATTGCAGGGCATACGATTGTTTCCGCCTTTTTCCAAACATATACAATCTCCTCCTTCGTCGTCGAGTTTCCGAAAACACCCATGATCTTCTTCTTATTATGAAGAATCCTGTTCAACTTTTCAAGGAATATCGTAATTTTTAATGAATACCATAACAATAAGCGAAGCGGAAAACCGCTTCGCTTTAGTTTTTGAGCACCCTCTTCTCAATGAGAGTCACCAGTTTTTGGGGCAAGGCCTCCAACTTGTTGATCGAAATGAAGTTCTTATAGATCGAGGCGATCAAATCTTGCCCTTCGCCAATGGCAATCCCGATGATCGCCATCCCCTTCTTCTCATATTCTTCGACCACCAGGGCCGCGTCAATTTGGGCCGGTTCGCCGGAGAATATGTTGTCGTTCGCGTCAACGTGGAAGGGGTCGCCGTCAGAGATGACCAGCAGCAGTTTGTCTCTTTGGGGCTGCTGCATGAGATACTCTGCGGCATATTTCAGGGAGATGCCTTCCCGGGTGTTTTGCCGATGGGTGATCCGGGCCAGGTTTGCCACCTGCTCCCGGAGCGGGCGCTCGAACGTGACGTAGTGGTAATGCTCTACCACGTTTCGGCAGTGAATGGCCTGATGTCCCATGATTGCGAGCGGAATCCGAAGCGCCTCGCAGACGTTGGCGATCATGACGGCTGCTTTGCGGGCGTGTTTATACCGATTAGATTCCTCCATTGAACCGGACTCGTCAACCAGGACCAGGATAGCGAGATCCGCTTCATCCGATTTGTCTTTCTTCTGGACGAAGACACGTCCGTCCTTCCGCCACAGTTCGGACTGGTTCAGGTAACCGGAGGTAAGTCCGGTCCGTTTTTCGTCCTGGTTGTAGCGGAGCACGTTTTGGATGCGACGGGTGAGGTTGCGCGCAAGCGACCGGATCTCGTCCTCAATCTCCTTCACCACCGCCTTTTCAAAGTCCGTCGGGTTTTGGTAGTAGTACGGACGGACTTTGAAGCCGTTGTGCTTGTCGGAGTATTTGAGGCTGCGCAAGTGCTCCTTCACCCGTTCCGCCCGCTTCTCGCTCTGGCTCTTTGCCAATTCTTCTCTCTCCATTTCGGAGAGGACCTCCCCGATCTCCTTCTGGATTTCTTTCAGGAGATTGCGGAGTTCTTCGTCATTGCCTTCGGCTTCGTCTTCGGCAACGGCGTCATCTCCTTCAGAGCCGTCAGCATTGCCTTCGTCACCTTCGGTGTCTCCGGCAATGTCGTCTCCGTTTTCAGCGTCGTCGCCATTGTCCTCGGCTTCGCCTCCGGCAATGCCGCCTGCGCTGTTGTTGTCATCGCCTGCGGCGACGTCGCCTTCTTCGTCGGCGTTGGCATCGCCGTCGCCGGATTCGTCGTCTCGGCCGCCGGATCCGGACGCATCTTCTTCCTCATCAGATTCGTCTCCGGACAAATCCGAAGGGGAAGAATTTTTGCCAGGGTCTTCACCCTGATCCTGGCCGGCCCCGGAAGCATTCTGGCTTTCTTCCTCTTCAGACTTCTCGGAGCCGTTTTGATTTTTGCCGCGGCCAGCCTTGGATCCGGATGCCGGGTCGTCCTGTTGGCTCGGCTTTTTGGCCTTCCCCTTGGACGCCGCGGACTCATCGTCCTGGCTTCCCTTGGAGCCGAACGGCTGCTGTTCGCCTTGACCGCTTCCCTGCTGCGGCCGCGGTTTGCGGAACTCCGTCGGGTCCGCCGGCATCGGACGGCCCATGCCGTTTCCGTGCTCGTTCACGTCATTGCCCTTCAGGTTTTGGAACAGGTCCATCAGATTCCCGATGGCAATCTGTTCCTCAATGAAGGGCTTGGCGATCTCCCAGATCGCGTCAGACTCTTTCTGACGGTCCCTGGTCGTTCTCGCCACGCGGCCGGCATCCAGATGCGGCTTGGCCCGCTCGAAGGCTTCGGCCAATTCCGGGTCCTTGATCAAACCCTTCACCTGCCCGATGATGCCGTACATCATGCAGGCATTCATGAAGGCGCGGAGCCGGTTGGTGTTTTCTTCGTACCAACCGAGATCCTTCATTCTTTCGAACGCCGTCTCGTTGAGCAGTCGGATGTACGGCGCAAGACCCGGAAACTCCGTGCATCCGGCCAGTTCAATCGCGGAGTCTTCCACGATGTTGAGGAAGTCCTTCCGCTGACGGAGCCTGAACTGGTCTTCCGGCGGCAGGCGCTTCATCTCTTCCGCCCAGCGTTTCACGCTCGTAAAATCCGTGTACAGAATGTGAAACGCTTCATGGGCGATCTGCCCGCGGACCGCGATGATCTTCCTGGCCAGTTCCAGGTCCGCAATCAACCCGCTCGTCGGATCGGCCCACACTGTCTTGCCGTCGGTGCAGACCTTGCCGGGCTGAAACACCAGCCGGTTGCGGTAATTTCCGGTGATGGCCCGGAGATACCGCTCACAGCGGGCACGGAACGCGCCGCTCATGAGAAGTTTGATGGCGTCGATCGTTTTTTGGGCTGCTTGTTTAAACTGCATATATATCCTCCTTCATCGTCGTGTTTGGAAAAACGGGGGGCCTGGTTTCAGCCCCCCTTCCTTCGGTTTTACGGCCGGACCCCCTGGAACCGAGGATTGATGATGTCCTCAAAGATCTCTTTTTGGACATCCTCATCCTCGATGCACACGGGCCACACGACCGTAGCCCACGCGGACTTCAGGATGTCTTTGGTTTCGAGTACATCCGAAGCCCATGCGATCAGGTTCCGGATCGAGAACACGGCGTTGTCCACCTGCTCCATCCGGAGTTTCTCTCTGATCGCCTCGCCGACGTCCACCATGCGCTCGATGATCGCACGGTTTTGGTAGCCACTTTCGCGCATGATGATTTCGACCTGCTTTTCTTTCTCCAGGTCGCCAAACTTCACCACGCGCTGGAAGCGGTTCACCAGCGCCAGGTTCATCCGCTGCGTGCCCGCGTACCCGACGTTCACGCAGGCAATGAACCGGAAGTTGGGATGGCGCTGCACCACTTCGCCATTCCGGAGAACGATTTCCCCGACATCGTCCAGGGCGTTGTTGAGGACACCCAGAACGCCCGGTTTGGCGAAGTTGATCTCCTCCGCGATGTACATGCCCCCATCGCGGAACATCCGCGTCAGAAGCCCGTCCTGCCATTTGAACCCGCCGTTCACTTCGTCGGGTACGAACCCGCCGATGATGTCCAGTTCCTCCGCGTTAAGCGAGAAGTTCTGGCTGACGACGGGCATGTTGAGTTCGCGCGCCAGAAGGCGTGCCGTCGTCGTTTTGGCGGTTCCGGCAGGCCCCATGAACAGCACCACGCGGACGGTGCCGTTCCGGAGTTGCTTGGCGAGCGGGATCATTTCGGCGGGGAGTTCCTTCCCCTGCAACTTCCGCACGTTGAGGTCGATGAGTTCTTCCTCAAACGGCGTGAAGTCCCGCCCCCAATCCAGCGTGAGGTCGATCGGGGCTTGCGCTCCCGTGCTGGCGGGCTGTTGGGCAGCAGCCGCCGTTTGGGCGTTCGGCGAGACCGGGAACGAGAACGTTCCGGTTTTGCCGGGATGAATGATCCCGGTCAGATCCTCTACCACCACACGGTCCGCGTTCGGATCAAGCGGCCAGATCTCCGCCCCGTCCATCAACTCCTTCCCGTCGAAATAGAGGGCGTCACAGGCGATGAAGAAATTTTTCTCGTCCGTGATCGTCCTCGACAGGTCGAGCCGGTGGAAGTGTTCGGCCAGTTCGCCCTGGGGATCTTGTGCCATGATGACCGCCGCCACCAGTTCAAACACGTGGTAGCAGGTGCCGCCCTGGGCCGAGCATTCGTGGTAAATCCTGTTTTCAGACGGTGAATACTCCAGCCACATGGGGGCGCCGGTCGGCCGGTCGATCTCCAGAATATACCTCCTTTGACCTTCCACTTCCGTCACGCCAAACCCCAGCACGTTGGCCATGCTGGCGATGGCCTTTCCCATCGAGAACGACAGGCAGGCCATGGGCGTCGTGCTGCCGCGGCGCGGAACCGTGTTCTTCCGGGAGCGGTGGAGAGAGGTTTGCCCCCCTTTGAAAATCGTGTTGGGGATGTCTCCCCGTCCCCGTCCAAACGCCTCGCTGAATTTGAGAATTCCGATAGCACCGCTCATTTCATCCTTCTCCTCCCTTTTCGTCTAAATTTCCCCTCCGGCCCCGAAGCGGGGCTTGCGTCGCGTCCGTCCTTCGCCTTCGCCGTGTATGTCAAGCGGCGATTCCAAGAGGAACCGACGCAAGGGTTGCGAAGGAAACGGGATGAAAGCCATCCCATAACCGGCGCGCGCGGCGCCGGTCTGGCCGGAGAGAAAAGGGAAAAGGTGAAACACATGAAGAGAAGGGTAGCCGGAGTTTGATCGGGGAAATGCTTGCGGAAAGCGAGGAGGTTTACTCCATAACCTCCCGGGAAGACCCGGGAGCAAGGGGGTCAGGCGGACAGGAGTTTGCGGGTGATGTCCTGGAGTTTCTTTTGCTTCGAGTTCTTCGCCTCGAAGGTGTTCGCGAACCATTGCAGATATTGTTTTCCGTCAGGTCCGCTTTCCAGGACTTCCCGCGGCGTCTTCCCGGCGTATTTGCCGAAGGTGAACTTCAGTTCTTCCCCCGGCTCCGACACGGCCGTCTGCGGGATCTCGGATTCGGAGTAGACCTTTCCTTCGAGACCCAAAAGCGCAATCAACAGACGGTCCTCGGCGCGCTTGTTGCTCATGATGACCGGGTATTGCGACGCGATCCCGGCTTCCAGGTTGCTGGGATTCGCCTCGCCGACGGCGCTCACTTCGTTGCCGTCCTCATCCACGCCGAACGCGCGGTGCGCAACATAGATGCCGTCAGGCGTCACCACCGGCGGAAATTCCAGGACCGTCCGGATCACCCGCACGCCGAACTGTTTCGCCATCCGCTTCAGCGGCGCGTGCCGGATGACGGGCGTCTCCCCATCCTCCGTGAAGTAGTAGTCTTCTTTGGGGATGGTGACCTCCTGTCCCCGAATGACCAGTTTCAAGTCCTGCGTCGCTTCCTTCATATTGGCCACCTTCCTTTTCGCGAAATGGAATCTATATCAAACCCGCAGGCAAAAGCCGTTGGGTGGGATTTCAAAAAGGCTTGTCAGCCATAAGGGGAGGGAGGCTGCGCAGCCTCGTCAAAAACCAGCCGTCGAGCGAATAACCTACAGGATGTACAGTTTCGCCGTGAGCGCCAACAAGCACACAGCAATGACGCCCAGCGAAACGTTCTTGATGATGGTCAACCCCTTTTTCTCCGGAGAGTCCATTACGGGAGCCGGAAGGTAAATGGGAGCCACAGATGGATCCACCCCGGCGTCCTTGTAACTTCTGACAACCTCTCCGTAGGCTCTGGCGTTGACCCACAGTTCCTGCAGCCTGCGCTGCAGGCTTTTGTCCCTGTTGACATGTGCCAGTCCTGCAATCAGGCCGGCGCATCCGACCACGATCGCAAACACGACCGCGGCCCAAATCAGAACAAGGAACGTAGGAACCAGCGTCGGCAACAAGGCATCAATTTTTTCCATTCCTTCTCCCCCTCAAATTCGTTTTGCCTCCCTCCATAAACCCAAACCGGTCTGCCGAAAAAAGAAAGGCAAAAAGGAGGGAGACAAACATCCGTTGCACACATTCCCCGTCGAGAGGGGGAGAGATGGCTCATGATTGGTCCCTTTATTCGTATTATATTCCTGTATTCGTGTTTTTTCAAGTTATACACAAACACAACTTGACCCCCGGACATCCGGGAGTCAAGAACGGGAATTCCCGTGCCGGCTCATGTAAGCAAGGGCCGGCAATCTATGATCAAAAGCCTGGTCGTACTCTTCCTTGGTCATGGAACCCGGGTCCTTTCCTTCCGGAAGCATCATGACAGACACGTCCGTGACGTGTTTTCGGAAAAGCAGCGCGATCGCCTGACGAGTCGCTTTCCGCCCCGCCGCGTCTCCGTCGAATCCGAGTACGACCGGCTTGGGATTTCTCCGGATCAGTTCCGCCTGTTCTTCGGTCAGCGTCGATCCCAGAATCGCCACCGCTTCATAGCCGTGTTCCCAGGCCCTGATCACGTCCGTGACGCCCTCATGCAGAATCCAGTACGGGCTGTCCTTCGCCAGATGGGCGCCGTACAGCACGTGCCGCGTCTCAAACGGATACGGCGAATACAGGTACTTGGGCACGCCCCTCTCCGCATAATCCTCACCCATCCACCGGCCGTTGTTCCCCACCCAGCGGCCATCCAGATCGAAAATGGGAAACACGATGCGGTTGCGATACCGGCCCGAACGGGCCGCTTGGATGCGAAACCGCTCGATCGCTTCCCGCGAAAAACGCTTGTGATGCTCAAGCGGCATGAGACCTTCCCGCTCCCGTGCACTCACGAGCGGAAGTCTGGCCACCTCCGCCGACCGCTCCGCCACAACCGGCTTTTCGCGCTGGGCGGAAGGTTTCGGGACGGCGGCTTTCCCCTGAAAGGGAATGCCCAGCCAATCGGCCAACTCCTTGGCCGCCCGGAGGCGGGTGACCCCCTTGGCCCGGGCGTAGGCCTGAATGAAGTTGCCGATCCGGCCGCAATGCGTCCAGCAATAGAAACGCTGCCGGCGGAGCGAGTATTCGAACGCCTGCCTGTTGTCGCCGCCGTGGATCGGACAGCAACCTCGGTAGGAAAGCCCCTGACGGCGCATGTTCCAGCCCATCAGGTCGAAAAACTCGCGGGGATCAATGGAGTCCAACAGCAGGCGCTCCATTTCGTCGCTGATATACCCCTCCCGGCCTGCCGCCATGAAATCCCCCTCGCCTTCCGTTCATTCTTCATTCAGATTGTCCTTTTCCATCCGCTGAACCAACGTGTCGGACTGGATGGCCGACAGCACGACATGATTCGTGTCCATGACCAGCACCGAGCGCGTGCGCCGCCCGCAGGTGGCATCCAGGCATTTTCCCGTTTCCCTCGCCTCCGCGACGATCCGCTTGGTCGGCGCGGAATCCGGCGTCAGGACCGAAACAATGCGCCCGGCCTGCACGAAATTTCCAAATCCGATATTGACCAGTTTCACGCAGGTTCCCTCCTGTATGAAAATCGCCGCAAGGCGCGCGGCATAACGCGCCCGCCAAAGGCGGGCGGCCTTTCCCGCTTCACTCAAGGTCGATCTGGAATGTCCAGGAACCGTTCTTGAGGTTGGTCACGTTCTCCAGGATGAAGGAGGCCGGTTCGACATTCTTGGGCAGGTCGAACACCAGCGCGGCCGCTTCTGCCGTGCCCGGCGTGATGCCGCCGCCCATGAAGGTCATCGGTACGTCGCCCTGTCCGAGTTCCGGCAGGTACACATTGCCGTCATCACCGATCAGTTTCATGGTGTTGGCCATGAAATAGACCGTTTCCCGGCCGTCGTTTTTCACCCGGAACGTGACGTACAGCCCGTCCACCCGGCGCTTCATTTGGTCCACCTCAAGAGAGACGCCGTACAGTTCGTCCTTCCGCACGACGTTGTGCAGCGCCAGATCATCCTTGATTTCCTCGGTCACGGGATTGTCCGGTTTCGCCGCCTGCTTTGTTCCGGGATCCGGATCACCCTTCAGGGTGCTTCCCAGATATACGCCCAGCACGAATACGATGACGGCCACCAGCGTCATGGTCAGAACCGCCGGCCACTTTCGCGGCTTGGACGGCGCCGGCTTCTCGGTGCCCTTTTCAGAAGCCCCATCGGAAACTTTCTTCTCTTCATTGTCGGGTTTTTTGCCTTCGGCCCTGTCCGCTTCGCCGCGGCCGCGGTCATCATCCCGTTCGGCGGAGGGCTCGCTGCCGGAGGCCGGCTTTTCTTCTGCCTCCGCCGGCTCTTCCATCAGAGCCTCCTCCTGTTTTTGCGCCTTTTCCAGGAACTCGTCGGCGCGCTGGTGGAGTTTGCGGCTCTCTTCTCCCGGAGACGGGTAAACCTCTTCGGTTTTCTTCCTTGCCATGGCATACCTCCTCACGAAAGAATGCTTCCTCTTGGCGAGGAATAAGCCGCGGAAGCGCGCCGCGGATATTCACGTGCTCGGGCGCACCGTCGCCCACGAGTCCCGGGTAATTTTGATCGTGTCTTTCCCGAGAAACGGCTTTACGAACGACCCGAACCACATCTTCCATTCAATCGTTCCGACCAGGTGGATCTTCCCGTTGGACAGGTTGGCGCTGCCCTCCGGGTTGATCACCAGACTTGTCTTGCTGTGGTCCACATAGGGCTTCAATTCCGTGTTATAGTTTTCATAAAACATGTTGGTGGCCGCATTCGGGCCGTCCGGATTCGGGATGACCGCATACGGGGGATTCACGCCGTCGTTGATCGTGACGCCCGTATTGGCGCCGGCCAGCGCCGCGGCATCCAGGATGCTCTGGAGTTTCTGGCTGGCCACGTATGCGCGGCCGATGTCCAGCACCAACGCACCGAGCAAAATCAACACCGGGAGCATGACGGCCACAACCGGCAAGACGTTTCCTTTCTCGCTTTTCAAAAACCGCCTCACACCGGCTGCCCCCTTCTCACGTGCCGTTTTCAATGGCCATCGTGATCTGTTCCTCAATCTTGGTGGAACTGCCCTTGTTCCAGATTCCCGGAACCGGAAAGATTGGCGTCGCCTGGTAGGTTGCCTTCACGGAAAAGTTGGCGCCTTTCTTCCATCCCGACGGCGCGCCGGTGGTCACCGTCACCGAGTTGGGCTGGATCAGACCGCTCTTGTTTGTCAGAAACGACTTGACCTTGTTTGTGGCTTCCGTCGTCGCCGTGCTCAGATTCGGCTGCGTAACGCCGATCCGACCGCCTTCGTAGACGGCCATCTGCATGTTCAGTTTCGTAAAGAGCATCTGTCCGCCGGTCAGCATGCCGCCGATGAGAAACACCAGAATCGGCATGACCAGCGCGAACTCCACCATGCTCTGCGCCCTTTTTCCCTTGACGAACCGGATGATCATTCGCCGGAACATGGACATCACCTCTTTCGGCCGAACATCACAGCGTTTGCGGATCAATCGGATACTCAAATCCCAGGAGATGCGCCGCAACGGCATACGCTGTCCCCAGGAAAATGGGGATGCAGTACGGCAGCGTCACGGACTCAATGGCCAACTGCTTCGGGGGTTTCCAGAAAATCAGGAGATGATAGAAGAAATACTTGAGATTCAGGTAGACGCTTTTCCCGCGGCGGTGAAACAGAATGGCCAGCACGGTCAGCGCCCCGCCGATGACGGCAATCCAAAACATGGCGTTCAGGAAGAAGACCATGTTCGTCCAAAGGCCGACCGCCATGAGGAGTTTTACATCTCCCGCCCCGAGTCCGCGAAGCAGAAACAGCGGAAACCCGATCGCAAAAGCCAGCAGCATGGCTCCAAGCCCCTGCCAGATGGAACCGAAGAACAGTTGATAAACAAGTCCCGTGAGAAACCCGATGCCAACAAGCCAGTTGGGGACGATGCGGGATTTGATGTCGGTAATGAGGGCAATACATGTGAGGATCAGGATTGCGAGGAATGAAATGGTCACGGTATTCCCCCCTGGAGAAAAACGCATGAGTTCAAGCCTCACGCGATAAACCGCTGCCGGTTGGGGAGCCGGCGGCGGGACGGACCTTGCCGAATCGGATCACAGTTCGTTGACAATTCTTTGGAACGTGTTCTGCAGGCGGCTGCCCAGCAATTTCACAACCACGATGACGACAATGGCAATGCCGACCAGGATCAGACCGTATTCGGCAAATCCTTGCCCGTCTTCCTTTTCGACGAAAGCCTTCAGTTGGTTTTTGGCTTTCTTCCACATGCGGCATCATCCTTTCCTTGGAACTTTTTTTGATCCGCAAATCAGACCTGATGGTTTTATTATAGTACGTATAACGTTACAATTTCAATTCATTCGTTACTTTATTGACATATCGGGCCAAAAATTTGCGGTTGGCATCAGAAGATCGAACCCGTCCCGATGAACGAGGGCGCAAGCAAAAGCACGAGCATCGGCATCAGGATGAAGAGAGCCATGATCGGCAGCATCTTCGTCCCCGCTTTTCCCGCCCGTTCTTCAAAGTCCTGCTGCTGCTTGAAACGCAGCCGGGCGGCCTGTTCCCGGAGCACGGGCGCAAGCGGCGTACCCTTTTCGGTCGCGATGACGATGGAACTGACCAGGTCCGAAATTTCTTCCATGTCCAGTTTCTGCGCCATTTCCATCAAGGCGCCCTTCCAGTCCCCGCCTTTGTACCTGGCGGCGATGGCCGCCCTGCGGAATTCCTCGCCCGTCGCGTCATTGAAGGTTTCCGCCACCTGCATGATGGCATCCTGCTCCGGCGTGCCGACTTCCAACAAAACCACCAGAAGATCGAGAAAGTCCGGCAGGTTTTTCCGGATCTGCGCCTTGCGCGCCCGGATCATGTCCCGGAGTTTCATCTCGGGATAAAAATACCCGAGGAACAGCGCAAAGCCCAGATACATTGCCTCATCGCTGTTCAGCACAAGAAGCGAAAACAGGATGAGAAAGATTCCGCAGAGAATGGAGCCGACGCGAATCACGACGATTTGGTCGGCTTTCCAGGTCGGGTGCCCCGCCTGGTAAATTTTCTGCGCAGTCGCTTCTTCGCTGATGTTCAGGAAACTGGCCACCTTGTTGAACAATTCCCTGTTTTCCTCAATCCGCGGTTTGATCTTCATGTCGTAGAAACTGTTGGACTCCGGCGGCTTCATGCCGGGTTTCACGACATGGATCCATTCATTCCTGTGAAGCCGGGGAAGGCGGAACATGGAGATGGCCCACACAACCCAGATGCCGGCCAGAATCGAAATGGCAAGCGGATTCATGGGATTCCTCCTCCGTCATTTCAACATCCTCTTCATGATGATGTTCCCCAGGACAATCATGAGGACGCAGAAAACCGTAATGATTTGCCCGATGGGTTTATCCAGGAAATCCTGATAGTAGTCCGGGTTGTACATCATGAAGAACAGGTACGTGGCAAAGGGCATGGCGGTGAGCAGGTTTGCCTGGCTGCGCTGCTGGGCCGTCAGCGTCTTGATCTTCCGCTTGGCATTGGCCCGCTCCGTGATGGATTTCTGGATATTGTCCAAAAGTTCCGCCAGGTTGCCGCCCTTCTTGCGCTGGATGGCGACGACGATGGACGTCATGCGGACGTCTTCGCTTCCGGTGCGCTGGTACATCCGGTAAAGCGCGTCTTCGATCGTGTAGCCGTATTCCAGGTCGGTGTGCACCCGGCGAAACTCGTTCTTGATCATGGGGTGCGCGTCCACCCCTGTCGCCACATCCAGCACCGCCTGCTTGATTGTTCCGCCCGCACGCAACATGGAACTCATCCGGAGCAGGGTGTTGCGATAATTCAGGTTGAACTGCTCCAGGTTGCGGGCGCGTTGAATCTGGATCACGAAATGGGGCAAAAACGCTCCAACCACGCCGACCATGAAGGCCAAAAGCAGGTTCTGGAAGAACCATGTCCCGAGAAAGAAGCCGAACATGGCCGACAGAACCGAAAACATCAGATACTTCTGGAGCGTCCAGCCCGTGCCGGACTGCTCCAGCCTGTAGGCCATCTTCTCGAAGAACCCTTCCGGTTTCCGTTCCTTCGTCCGTTCCAGAATCTCCGCGATCTGGTCAATGTCCGGTTTCTGGATGCGGCTGATGAAATCCGAGCGCTCATTCTTCTTGCGCTTGTTGATCTGCCAACTCAGCAGCACAAACCAGAGCACGATGAGGAAACTGATCAGAGCGTAAAGGCTCAGGGCGACTCACTCCCTTCTCGGTTCAGTCAATTTGGAACCTTCCCGGATTCGAGGATGCGCTCGTCGATGCGAATGCCGTGGGCCTCGAACCGCTCCAGGCAGAACGGCCTGAACCCGGTTGCCGCGTGCGTTCCGAGCACCTTTCCGTTTGCATCCGTCCCGGTTTGTTCGAACCTGAAAATGTCCTGCAGATAGACCGTGTCCTTGTCGTAGTTTTTCAGGCCCAGTTTCTCCGCGCCTTCCCTGCCGAAGCCCACCACTTCCGTGATGGCCACCACCTTCCGCGAGCCGTCCTTCAGGCGGGCCACCTGGATGATGAGTTGGATGGCGCCGGCAATCGTTTCGCGGATCGCCCTGGACGGAAGGTCCATGCCGCTCATGAGTGCCATCGTCTCCAGGCGGTTGATGAGATGTTTCGGCGTGTTGGCGTGGGCCGTCGCGAGCGACCCGTCATGCCCCGTATTCATCGCCTGCAGCATGTCCATGCACTCGCCTCCCCGGATCTCGCCGACAATGATCCGGTCCGGCCGTTTCCGCAGGGCGTAAATCACCAGATCGCGGATTGTGATGGCGCCCTTTCCTTCCACGTTCGCGGGGCGCGCTTCGTAGCGCTCTACATGTGGCTGGGTCAGTTGCAACTCCGCCGAGTCCTCGATGGTCAGGATCCGTTCGGACGGATCAATGTAGTTCGAAATGCAGTTCAGCATCGTTGTTTTCCCGGAACCCGTACCGCCGGAGCAGATGATGTTGACCCTTGCCCTTACGGCCGCCTCGATGAATTGCGCCATTTCGGGACTCATGGCACCGATCTTGATGTAATCATCAAGCGTAAACGTCTTTTTGCCGAACTTCCGGATGGTGATGTACGGCCCATCCAGCGCAATCGGCGCAATGGAGGCGCTCACGCGGCTGCCGTCCGGAAGGCGCGCGTCCACGTTCGGCGTCGATTCGTCGCAGCGCCGGCCCAAGGGGCCGACAATCTTGTCGATGAGCAGCCGGACGCTTTCGCGGGACGGAAACTTGATGTCCGTCTGGATGATTTTCCCGTTTTGTTCCACATACACCTTGCCGGGACCGACCACCATGATTTCCGTGATGGCCGGATCCTCAATGAGCGGTTGCAGCGGACCGAAGCCGATGATGTCGTAGATGAGGTCCTGCACGAACCGGTTCCGCTCCACAACCCCCATCTGGACGCCGTCTTCCTCCAGCAGGCGCTCGATCGTCTTGCGCATCATCTCCTGAAATTCAGGATCGTTGCGGCGCTCGTGGATTTGCTCACCGAACGCCTTGTTGAGTTTCTCGCGGATGTCCCGGTTGAGTTTTTCCAATCTGTCGCCGGAAATGGAGATGGCAACCGGTTGGCTGGGCGCATGTTCGACAACGGTCCCGGAAGCCAATCGCCTTTGCAGAAAACCGCTTTGATTCATGTCTTCATCCTCCTTGCATTCGCAAAAGGTAGGCCATTTGCATAAAACACGGCAGAAGCCGTGCGATCATTTCTTTTTCAGGAAGGAGAAAAGATCGAACTTGAGGCCGCCGCCGGACGCCGGCTTCCGCCTCTTGGCGCCGAACACCGGAACCAGTTGGTTCCCGATGTTCCGGATGCTGTGCGTAAATTCCGTTTCCTTGCCCATGACGAGCAGTTCCCCTTTGTTGTTGGCGAGTTTCACCCGCGGATCTTCCGGGATCGTGCCGAGGAACGGAATGTCGAGCACGCGAACGATGTCGTCAATGCTGATCTCGCTCCGCTTCGACGCCTCGTTGATCACCAGATACAACTTATCCATCGGGTAATGGATGGCCCGCAAGGTATCCAAGAGCGCATGAACATTGCCCACGGTCGGAATATCCGTCGTGGACACGATGATCGCCTTTTGCGCCTTGTCCAGCGAAACCAGGGTGTAGTCCTTCGTGTTGTTGCCGGTGTCCAGAATCACGATGTCGAAGTAGTTCCTGAGCGAGTCGATCACCACTTCGACGACGCGCTCCGACACATCCAGTGCCTGCGCGGGCAGAGGCGGCGCCGTCAAAACTTTAAGCCCCGTCTCCGCATGGGTCTGCAGGTATGGCATGAATTGGTCGGGCGCGTAGACCAGGCGACCCTTGTCGCCGTCCTTGTCCATCTTCTCCAGCCGGCGGTTGATGTCTTCCGCCCAAGTCGCGATGTTGGGAATCGGATTCAGGCGCAGCATCGACGCGATGTTGCCGTAGTCCAGGTCCATGTCCACAAGGACCACCTTCAGCCGGTCCTCGGGCTGTCCCGGCGCCGTCGGGATCTTGACCATCGCAAACGCGCCGGCCAACTCTTTTGCCAGCGTGGACTTGCCGACGCCGCCCTTCGGCGAGTTGATCGCGATGCAGGTCGTGCGGATCCGCGGCGCGCCGCTTGCGGGAGGCTGGCGCATGGCACCATGCGCGAACGGGGAACCCCCGAAACCGCCGGAGTACGTTCCGAACGGGCTGTGGTTGCCGCCAAACAGCGGGGATTGATCAAACGCGGAAGAACCGGGAGGCGTATAGGCCGGCGGAAAGCCTGTCCGCGAGGGGGTGTACGGGCTTTGCGGAAACTGCTGGCCATATGGCTGCTGCCCGAAGGAGAACGGGGAATACGGCGGGGGAGACTGGGGCTGCTGCGGAGCGGTCGGCGGCGCGCCTGGCGGAGGAACGGGTTGGCCGGAAGGCGGGTATCCGAACCCGGAAGACGGCGGCGGGAAACCGCCCGGCTGCTGCATGGGCGCGCCTTGCGGAGCGGACCCCGGAGCGGCTTGCCCCCAGACGGCGCTTCCCGCCGGCCCGTCGGCGACCGGAGCCGCAGCCCTTCGCTGTTCTTCCCAGGCGCCCTTGATGAGCGAGATCATTTCGGCCGTCGTCACGGCGCTCTTCAGGACGACCCGCTTCGCGCCGGCGCCCATGGCCCGCTCATATTTGTGATTGTCCGGGTTGTTCATCTGCCCGATGATGACCGCGCCCGGCAGCGTCTTTTGCGCCTGCTGGATGACCTGGATGCCGGCCGCATCCCCGTCCGGCAGGTCGATGTTGACCATGATGACATCCGGCCTCAGCATCTCCGCCTTCCGAATGCCATCCTCGGCCGTCGTGGCCGTTCCCACCAGTTTGAGCGAAGGCTCCAGAACGAAAAGCCGGGTCAGATCATCGGTCCAGTGGTAATCGTCATCCACCAGCAAAACGTGAATCTTCTGTTCCATTAAGGATGCCCTCCTCACTTCTTCGATTGCCCGCGTTTTCCGCATTGTTCTGGTCCGCCTCCGCCTCCGCCTTCGCGCCGGCGTTGTTCACGTAACTCCGGAAGAACTGGTCATCCGTCATCGAGTTGGTCGTGATTTCCTTGTATCCGTACGGCACGACCTGGATGGTCACCGTTCCCCGAGTGATGGCAAAGTCCAGCAGTTCCGATTTTTCCGGAGGGATGGCCACGTTGATGCCGACGATGTTGTTTTCGTTGTTCGGATCCCGGAGAACCCCGAGAACCTGCACGTTCTGCAGGATGACCTTGGACACCGTGAAGTTGTTTTCAAACTTGATGTTGGCCGTCACGTTGATTCGCTCGAACTCCGAAATGCTCGGCGAATAGCCGGTGACATTCGTGACCGGAATCGTGGCGCCGATGTACCCTTCCGGAATCTGCGCGGTGATGACGCTCCTGTTTTCTTCCCCGAGAATCTGGGAAGGCACGATCGGAACGTCCTTCACGATGTGTTTGGCCGCCACCTTTCCGACGATCTTGTTGCGTTCCGAATCCCGGATCGCATCGGCCGGGATGCTATCCTCGGAAACCGTTTTGGTGGTCAGCATCTCTTCCGTGATCAGCGTGCGCGGCTCAATGTCCTGGTTGGCCACGACAATGGTCGTCTTTCCGATCGTCAAAACCTGAAACACAAGGAAGGCCACCAGGGCGCCCACGCCAAACAGCGCCAGTGTGGATACGGGAAGTTTGCGTTTTTTGGAATTCACATTCCTCTCCCCTTCTATTTGGAATAACGTAACATTTTCGCCTTGCATGAATCAATTATAGCACCCGAATTTCGGTATTTCAAAGAATATCGTTACTTTTTTTTAATATCGTCATTTAATCAGGCGAAGAGAAGAAGGAGGCGGGAAGCCTCCTTCTCACACCTCCGCCTTGACGGCCCGCAGTTTGGCCAGTTGCTCCAACTCCTCGTTGGAAGGCGGCGTGACGTTCAGGGGTTCCACCTTGACCAGAACCGGCTCGGCATCCTTGAAGTCGAACGTGCGGGAAGTCTGTACGATGAACCAGCCGGTCGGGCAGCGCGGGAACCACTTGACGAGCGGACGGTCGTCATACCGTTCCTCGCGGCCGATCTGCCGGACGCACACGTGGATGTCATCCGGAATCTTTTGCCGGCCGGCAAAGACGATGCCGCAGTTGGCAATGATGGACGTCGGCATCATGGAAATCTTCTGCGTGATCGCCCAGATGAAAAGGCCGTTGCCGGCCGCCTGGTCCACGATCCGCTCGAATTCAGACGGCCCCGAAAGCCCGCCGCCGTTCTGGTCGCCGCTGGAGGTATCTTGCCCGAGCAGCACTTCGTTCGCCTCTTCGATGATGAGCACCGTCTCATACTGATCCGGCGGGTTCACGAAGCCGCCGTTGTGTACGCAGTATTGGTAGATGGCCGACGTGATGAGGCCGAAGACGAACGAGCGCGTGGTGGACTCAAGACCGTAGGACTCCAGAACAACCACGTCGTCTTTCCCGAGCAGTTCGTCGATGCCGATGCCGTTCGGGTCGCAGAACATCGTGTGCACGATGCTCCCCACCCGGCCGAAGGCTTCCATCCGGTCCATGACCCGCGTGAACGCATCGCGGGCGTCGTTGCCGTACTTGATCTTGCTCCGGGGGTCATCCATCTCCTCGCGCTTGCGCGCAAGGTTTTCGTACACGGTGGCCATCGTCACCTGTGCGGAACGCTCCGTGGCATGCTGCCGCCAGTCGCTCCGGAAGCATCCAGCCTTCAGGTACTCCTCGTAGAACGCGCGGGTCAGAATCTGCTTGCCCCGCTCGCCCAGGCCGTATGAGCGGCAGAAGATTTCCACGATGGAGTTCATATACCGCTCCGGCCACACGTTCTTCGGGATCTTGCACAGATTGAGTTTCACCGGCAAAAAGTCCGGGTCCGCCAGGCTGTAGAACCGGAACCGTTCGGGTTCGACAAACCGCGCCAGGATCCGCCAATCCTGCTTCGGGTCCATGGCGATGATCCGCGGGCGCTTCTTGTACGGCCCGCGGCGGACGTTGTTCGCCATCTCGGCCGCCACGCGCGTCGCGCACACCGTCTTTCCGGAGCGGGATCCGCCGGCAAAGAAGGCGTGCATGAGTTCGTCCGAACGGATCCGGAACTGGAACGGCGTAACATACCCGTTGTCCACGGAATACCGCTCGGCGGACAGGATCTGGCCGACGTAGATTTCGCCGTCCTGGCGGTTCGACGGAACGGCCAGCACCGGAATGTCTTCGACTTCCGCATACAGGCCGCCTTCGGAAATGCGCGGCGGATGCGTGTAGGCCGCAAGTTCGTCCGCCAGAAGCACGGTGGAATACTTGTAGGATTCCAGTTGCCCGGGGATGCCCTCTTTGGTGAGGCACGGCGAGAAGGCGTTCATGTGGTAGAGCAGGCGCTTTTCCTCGTGCGGCGGAAGATCGAGCACCTGCAGCGGGGAGGCAATCGCCTGGTCGTTCAGCCAGGCGGAGGTGGCCACCGCCTTGGCGGACGCCTTCGCTTCCTCGCTTTCCGTGGCGATGAAGAAATCCACGAAGAAGGCGCCCTGGCCGTTCGTGGCGGCAATCAGGCGGTCGCGCTGGAACTGAAGCAGTTTGATGATGTTCTCGACCTCGATGTCCTTCCACTGGTAGGTCTTCGAGAACGTCAACGTCGGGCCGACGCCCATCGTGCCGGCCGCGCCCGTCGAAAGCGCGCCGGAGAAGCCCTGGTTCTGGCCAATGCTCCGGCTGACGCCATCCGTATGGCTTTGGCTCTGTCACAGCCGGGTTATAATTGACCCACCGGCGCCGGAATGAAAATGACCCACCTTCAGCGAATCTCTCTCTCAGAGATTTCCGACCAAGGAACCTGAGAGAGGAGAATATCAAGTGCTGAAAGGCG